>FUFK010049062.1_pt1 | contig 13149 bp, 16 predicted proteins | sample 1021851 | NCBI WGS metagenome assembly FUFK01 (sample SAMEA51879418, study PRJEB19060) | metagenome | reverse complement strand
TATCCTTAACGGTTCTGGTTCATCAGGTCAGCCTACAGGTATCATGCAGACTTCTGGTATAGGTTCAGTTGCAATGGGTACTAATGGTGGTGCTATCACAGTTGATGCCTTAGTTGATCTTGAAACTGCAATCATGGAAGATAATGCAGGTGTTAATGCAGATTCTATTTCTTATGTAACCAACGCTAAAGTGATGGGTGCTATTAAGAAACTCAAGACATCTGGTGGTGAGTATCTTGTTAACAACAATCTACAGGCATTAGGTAGAGGTGCTACTCCAATTGCTGTTAACGGATATCCTCTAGCAATGACAAACCAGGTTCCTAGCAACCTAACTAAGGGTTCTACATCAGGTTCTTGTTCTGCTGTTGTCATGGGTGACTTCTCTCAAGCAATCCTTGGATTATTTGGTGGTGGAGTAGAGATTACAGTTGGTGAAAACGCTGATGATTTCTCTAAGAATCTTCAATCAGTTAAGGCTGTAGTTGCATTTGATGTTGCTGTTCGTCATGCACAATCATTTGCTGCAATCTTAGACGTAACCACATAATTGGTTTACTATATGGGGTAGCTATCTACCCCTTTTTTTTTATGAAAATTAAGTGCTTAAAAAGTGTTTGTGCAAGTGGTGTTGGTTTAGAAGCTGGCAAAACTTATGATGTATCTACTGCTGATGCTTCTTTTCTTATTAGTATTGGTAAAGCAGAAGAATATAAAGAAACAACAAAAACAAAAAAAGTAGTTTCAAAAAAGTAAATGGCATTTACTGAAGATGCAACAACACAAAATGTATATCTAGATGATTTTGGCGTNNNTTGTACATCNGGCGGTACTACNGCGANTAGGAATANTAGANCAGCCNGATCAAATANTNGCAGGNGATATGATNATAAGTACNGAATATGAACTTANNAGCAAAAACATCNGANTTNGGTNCTTTANTNTCTGGCGNNAGTATTACNGTNGATNGNNNTGCATANACNGTNAGAGATNNAANAAAAGAAAATGATGGTGTATTTTGTNGTATTAAGTNTANNNAAAANCTAATGACTACNAAAAGAGAAACAATATTAGCAAGAATNGCAACAGTGCTTGCAGGTACTACAGGNGTNTCTGATCGTATTTTTAGAAGTCGTACAACAGCATTAACNAGGGCAGAAACNCCANNTATTATTATNGAACCGCAAAATGATGTAGTAGAACAGACAACATCATTACCNACNNTAGACCATACANTAACTGTAAGANTTAGCGTNNTTGTAAGAAGTGGTACNCCACATCAAACAGCAGATCCTACTGTAGAAAATATGCATAGTAGATTAATGGCAGATTTAACANTAAATGGTAATNCTATTGATATACAACCTGCTGACACTTCATTTGAATTTATAGATGCAGATCAATCTGGCGGTATAATNGGCTGCGAATATGACATTAGATATAGAACAAATGTAGACGATTTAAGTACATGATAGTTACATTATTCTTATAAAGGTTTATGATATGTACATAGTGTCTATTAGGTAAATGCCAAAACTTCATAGAAAAAGATCTTTACTAGCAAAGATAGAAAGCAGTTATTCAAGTGACCCTACTGCTACAGGTTCAGCTAACTATGTAGAAGTTGTTGATTTAGAAATAGAACCAGTAGCAAGTGATGAAGTAGAACANGAAACTATAAGACCNTANNCNGGTAATTATCCTGTTTTATTAGCTAATACAAGAGTAAATGTAAGTTTTGGTGTTTATATGGTGGGTTCTGGAAGTGCAGGAACCCCGCCGAAATATGACCCGATTTTACTTGCCTCTGGACTCTCAAAGGCTGTCGTTTCGTCTACATCTGTAACATATACACCTTCTACATTAGCTACACAAGATAGTGTTACTTTATATGTTAACTATGATGGTGTTAGGCATAAGGTAACAGGTTGTAGAGGTACTTTTTCTATAAGTTGTGCAGTTAATGAAATACCTCGTATAAATTTTGAAATGCAGGGCATATTCAATACACCTACTGATACTGCTTTACCTACAGTTACAAAGTCACTACAACCAGATCCTGTACTATTTAAAAATGGTAATACATCTAGTTTTTCTGTATTTGGTTTTTCAGCAGCCTTACAATCATGGGAATTAGATTTTGCAAATGAAGTTATTTATAGAGAACTTGTAGGCGGTACAAAAGAAGCACTTATAACAGACCGTAGACCATCTGGAACGATGGTTATAGAAGCTGTTGCTCTTTCTCAGAAAAACTTCTTTACAACAGCTACAGGCACATCTACTGGTACTAATACATGGGTACATTCTGGCGGTGCAGGTAATATTGTTACTGTATCTTGTCCACAAACTGATTTAGGACAGCCTACCTATGAAGATTCTGATGGTATAACAATGCTAAACCTTCCATTTTATGCAACTCCAACAGACGCAGGGCAAGATGAATTTAGTTTAGCTTTTACTTAGTTGCACAGCTATAGAAAAGGGTATACCCTAGAAGAGATTATATAATTTTTATGTTTATTTTAAAAAAAGAAGCAACTTTTACACATCCTATTGTCTTTTATACCCCTAGTGATGGTGGCACACAAAAAGAAGAAACATTTGACGCTGTATTTAAAATTATTCCGCAATCTAGAATAAATGAAATAGGTGCTAAAGCACAAAAAAAAGAAAAAGAACTGAAAGAAGGCATATTAGATGGCACAGATATTAGTGATCTTATGATTGCAGACGAAATATTAGTTGGTTGGGATGGTATTACAGATGGTAATGAACCTGTACCATTTACAAAAGCTACTAAAAAACAGGTCTTAGATATTGCTGGTTTAGCTAATTTATTAGTTACTGAATATTTAGAAGTTGTTGCACAACAGAAAACAAAAAACTAGAAGGGGCTGCATTGTTTTGGTGCGGTGATCGTATTATTGATGAAACAGAGAAAGATGATGCTGTACTATTCGATCAGCCCATAGAACAAAAAAAAGAAGTACAAATGTTTGAAGTTTATAAAGAAAACTGGTTATCAATTACATTATTTTTAGATATACAGACACAATGGCGTATGGATCAAGGTGTTATATATGGTCTTGATTACAATGCAATAAAATGGATATTTGAATTAAAAAAAGAACAAATAAAAAAACCTTTAGAAATACTTGCTGACTTACAGGTATTAGAGGCTAAAATAGTAGAAACATTAAATAAAGAAAATAAATAATGGATCTTTCCACCTCTTACACAATAAAAGCACAGGTACAAGGTCAGAACCAAATAGGTGGATTACAGAAAAGTTTAGGCGGTCTNAAAACAACTACTAATAATACAGCAACAGCAATGAATAAGTTAAAAATTGCTGCTAATAATGCTTTTGGTGTGATGAAAAATTTAGCACCTGCTATTGGTATTGCAGGTATGGGTAAATTAGTTAACGATACTTTAGATTTAGGTGATCAATTAGAAAAAATGAGCCAAAAAACAGGGCTTGCTGTACCTGTACTAGATAAATTAAGACAAGCTGCGGATTTAGGTGGTACAGATTTTAAAACTCTTAGTAAAGCATTTCCAACACTTGCTAAGAACATGCAAGATGCATCAGATGGTGTAGGTACTGCTAAAGAAGCATTTGATAGGTTAGGTGTTTCTGTAACTAATAATGATGGGTCGTTAAAATCATTAGACACAATGTTTTTTGAAATAAGTGACAAAATAAAAGCTATGGATGATAGAACATTAGCAGCTGCAAATGCCGCTGAAGTATTCGGTACTGGTATGGGTGCAAAATTAATACCTGTTATGAATCAAGGAAGTGAAGCAATACAAAATCNAAGCACAGGATTTACACAACTAGATGCTGAACGCATGGCAACATTTAATGATAAATTTGCACAAATGGGCGAAAAATTTAATGTACTTAAAGTACAGTTAACATCCGCTGTTTTACCTGCATTAGAAAAATTAGTAGATATAGTGACAATTGGAGTTGAAAAATTTGCTAATTTACCTGCCCCTGTTAAAGGTATTAGTATTGCTCTTGCATTGCTTTTACCTGCAATTATAACAATAGTACCTTTATTTGCTGCTATGGTTATTTCAATAAAGGCTATAGCTGCTATAAAACTTGGAGCTATGTTTGCTGCTATTGTACCTGCTATAACAAGTTTAATGCCTGTATTAGCACCTTTTTTAATTGGTGGTGCAGTACTCGCAGGTTTAATAGCACTTGGTAAACTTATTGGTACTATTGCAGGGCATATTTTTGCTAATAGAGATAAAATTGGTGAGGCTATGACCGCTATAGGACAATTTTTATTAAAGCCATTTACAGGATTTGCAGAATTTGTAAGTAATGTATTTCAAAATGTAGTTACAGGTATTAGAAATGCATTTAATGTATTACCCAATTTTGTAAGAAATATAATAACCGCTGCAACCGCACCTGTAACAGCATTTATGAATACTATAAAAAGAGCTTTAACCGCATTAAGGAATTTACTTAGAAGAAGGGCAGCTGCTAACTCAAGTAGTGGTAATAGTGGTGGCTCTAGCGGTGGCACACCAATGGCTTTAGGTGGTGTCGTTACAAGTCCCACACTTGGTTATTTAGGTGAGGCAGGTAGTGAATATGTTATACCTGCANGAAAAGCTGCACAATTTAGTAAAAACTATTTAGCAGGTTANAGAGGNTCTTCAGCNGTACCAAGATTTGCAGAAGGTGGTTATGTTTCACCAAATGTAAATATTACAACAGGTGCAGTAACCCAAATGGATGGAACAAATTTTATAACTACAAATGATTTAGCAAGTGCTGTACAAAGTGGTATAGATCAAACCTTAACTTTATTGCAATCTGATTTAAGAACTAGAAGATCATTAGGTTTAAGTTAAATGGCTAATTTTGATATTTTAACTTTTTTAGAATATTACGCTGATAAATCAAGCGTTTTGAATACTAGTAACAAAAGATCACCTACTAATGCTTNTCAAAATTTTTATCAATCAGCACAAAACCTTACAGCGGATTCAGATATAGATCAAAGTGTTAATTTTAATTATTTAGCGTTTGATGCATCTGGTTTTGCTTCTACTGAAGCCTCAAGTATTAGCAATTTAACAATAAATTTAGCTGCTACTGCATCTATTATTGATCTTACAGATACAGCTATAGGTGGTGATCGTCTTGTAATCGCATCTTTATATATACAATCAATAGGACAAGATACATTTAGCAATTCTGCTAGTTTGGTTTGTAGATTTACAGGTACAATAGATAGTGCATCTGTTGATGATACTACAGTTACATGGACAGTTAGCCCTGCAATTTCTAAACAAAAAGCACAAGTACCATCTAGACGTATTAGCAGCGATTTAATGGGTAGGTTTATTGCAACATGACTAATAATATATTTGCTACAGATATAAAAGCTGTATTAGAAGATAGTACAGAAGTTACAGATGCAATAGGTTATGTAATTGACAATAAAAGAGTATATAAATTACCTGATGGTACAGTTTTAACAGGATCAAAAAAAATTAAAACTATGGATTTTGTAAGATTCTTAGTTCCACCTGAAGTTTTAATGTACATCCTGGATAAGGAGTATGAATAATGACTTCCTCAAGTAGAAAAATAAGTAATCTTCTTAATAGTAGAGGTTTTGTNAAAGGAACCAATCGTTATATAGGAGGCATTGTTACATCAAAAGGCGGTCTGGTTAAAGCTGAATCACAAAAGAAATCAGAAGTAGGACAAGATGCACAGATACTAGATGAAAGTTTAGAAAATTTTAAAAAACCAAATAGCGATCTCGATGTATCACAAAAAATAGCAAAAACAGGTGAAACTGTACCTATAGTTTTTGGCAAAAGAGCTAATAATATTGGTGGTGTTTGGATGCAACCAAGCTTAATAAAAGCAGGTACTGCTACTTATGTTCAAAAATTATTATATGTTATATCACAAGGCGAAATTATAAGTAGTCCTACAAAATCTAGATCATTTACAGGATTAAGAAAACTTAGTTTTTTAGATGATACATCTATAACTTTAACTCATATTTATAGTACTGCCGCGTCTTTAGCGTCTTCACCTAATTCATGTCCTATTAGTGGTACAGGCCTTTTTTGTGGAAATGATATTTATACATATTTAGATCCAATATATAAAGCATCTTCAGGNAGCAATTTACAAAATAGGCCAGATTTTGAAAAAGATTATTACGGTATTAAACAAAAAACATTAGGTACAGGTGATACTAATCAGATTACTTTTGTTATGAGTTTGCAAGTATTTGATGCGGAAACTGGNGCAAATGTGACTACTGCTTACCAAAATTATATTGGTTCAAGTGATATGCAATTTGGTTTTAATCAACGCTTTGAAAATGGTTCTTTTGCAGGTGGTGAACCTGTAGGAACTATTGTAGATTTTAATGGTCAATTTAATAATGGTAATTTATTTCCACCTCTTACTGGGACTAATCTTGCAAATTTAAAGCAAGTTAGCGGAGGTAGAACAAAATTTATTTTCAAATGGACTCATGTTATAACATATAACCCTGTAATACCTGGTCAACCTGCAAGTACTGGAACACTAGAAGGTATACAACAAGAAAATACAATCGGTACAAGTACAGTTATACAAAATACATCAAATAATAATTCATCTTTTGCAGATATTACATTTTTAGCTACTAGTGGTAATTTATATGAAACTCCATCTTCTGGTACTTTTCCAAGCACAACAAAACAGCTATATATATTCTACGAACAAGGTGTAAAGGTAGATTTATTTAGTGCAGGTTTATCAGGTTCTAGTTATACACAGGGTGCTAGTAATCAATTTATAGACTTAGCAATGTATTTATTTAAACTCTATAAAAAAATTGATGGAAATAATACAGCTACTATTGTTGCACCTGTTGAGCTATCTAATTTGCAAAGCTTATCTACATTTTGTACTAATAACAGTATGTTTTTTAATGGCATAATTTCTAAGTCTGTTAATATTGTAGATTTTATTACTCAAACATCACCTTATTATTTTTTATCTTTTTTATCTGTAGGTGGTAAATATCAATTTGCACCAATATTACCTATTAATGGAAGTAATCAAATAGATACAACTGCACTAACTCCTACTATGACATTTACAGAAGCTAATATTATACAAGGATCTTTTAATAAAGGTTATCTTAGTGTAGAAGATAGAAGAGAATTTATAGCTAATTGTATTTATACTGAATGTATACCTACAGAAGTAGCAAGACGTAAAACCGTTAGTGTTAGGTTTACTACAAGTGCATTAGATGCACCTACAGAACAGTTTGATATGTCAGATTTTTGTGCTGATGTGAATCATGCAATACTTTATGCAAAATATGAATTAGCAAGACGTAAGCATAGTACACATGTTATTAACTTTTCAACACCACTATTAACAACTACACTAATACCAACAAATATTATAAAACTTCAATTACAAAGAAAAAATAGTGTAGGTGATGACAGAACAGAAATAGAATACTATCAAGTTTCTAGTATTACTTATGATGATGACGGTGTTAGCAATATAGAAGCTGCACATTTTCCACTAGATACTAATGATAAATCAGAAATATCTTTAGAAATTACTACTGGTACTTTCACTGTTTTACAATGACAACATTCCCTGCTTTAGAACCACAAACAAGAGCGTTATTTTATGGTGACTATCCACAAAACACTCATGAAGGGTTGAGCGGTGGTAATGTAAGATTTTTATTAGGTACAAAAAGAGTTGTTCAAAGATTAACTATTACATATGAGTATTTAACAGAAACACAGGCACAAACTCTTTTAAATCATTTTAATGGGCAGAATGGCACTATTGAGCCTTTTGATTTATCTAGTCAAGTATGGGCAGGTTATTCTACACCACCTGTTAGCAGTAGTAGTTACCAGTGGAGATACGCACAATCATTTCAAATTAGTATATCTTCACCAAATCGGTATAGTACATCTATAGAGCTTATAAGCGTACCTTTATAATGGCTACATTTCCTGCAATAATTCCTACAACTAGACTATATACACAGGGTGATTTTCCTAGTGCTATACAGGCTTCATCAAGTGGTGCAACAACAGGATTTAGAAGAGGCAATAGACGCATAAACCAAACTTTACAATTAACTTTTGATAATTTAACAGAAACACAGGTAAATCTAATAAGAACTCATTACGATGGTCAAAATGGAAGTTTTGAAATTTTTTATTTATCTTCTAGTACGTGGAGTGGTTATACATCACCACCTGTTGCATTAGTTTCTGATTTTGCATGGTTATATGCAAACCCGCCAACTATATCTGATGGCATAGTAAGCAAATGGAATGTAGAAGTAGAACTTGTTTCAGTACCTATTGATTCTAATGATTTAATTTTTGATGCTGGCGATTCTTCAACAACTGCAAGAGCATATTTAATTGATGCATTAACTAGTAGCGCATCACCAACAAGAGACAATATAATAGATTCAAGGAACTCAAATTAGACATGACAATTACATTAAATGCTTTACAAAAGCAAAGAAGAGATACAGCTAGTAATTGGACATCTAATAATACTGTATTGTTAGCGGGTGAATTGGGATATGAAACAGACACTAAGAAGTTTAAGATAGGTGATGGATCTACAGCATGGCAATCATTAGATTATATTCCAATACCTGATACAAATAGATTATTAACTGGAAATTTAACAGTTGGCGGTAATTTCACAGTAAATGGAACTACTACAACCATAGATACAACAACACTAACTGTTGAAGATAAAAATATTGAAATTGGTAAAGTATCTACCCCATCAGATACAACAGCGGATGGTGGTGGTATCACATTAAAAGGTGCAACAGATAAAACTATAAATTGGGTAGATTCTACAGATTCATGGACATTATCAGAACATCTAGATTTAGCATCAGGAAAAGTATTAAAAGTCGCAGGTACAGAAATCTTAAGTGCAACAACATTAGGTAGTTCTGTTGTTAGTAGTTCATTAACATCTGTNGGTACAATCGCTACGGGTACTTGGAACGCTACAGCTATAAGCGGTTCTAAAGTAACTCCTGATTTTGGTAGTCAAAACATAATAACAACAGGAGTTTTAACATTAGGTGATTCTACTTTTGGTAGTAACTTAGGAAAACTTAGGATTATAGAGGACGCATCATCAACACCTGCATCTTTTGGATTGATGGGTTATGGCAATACAACTACTGGCACTGTATACGCTAAGATTGAATTTGCAGCGCAACAATCTGGACAAGGTGGGCAAGTAAATACTTCAATAGAGGCACAAGCACAAGGTACATCAGAAAGAGCAGCAAATTTAGTAATTAAAACAAGAAAAGACGCTACCAGTCAAACTAATTTAGAGCGTTTTCGAGTGGATCATAATGGGAGGGTATCTGTTGGAAACACAACTAATAATAATAATAATGTTGCTACNCTTCAAGTAATAGCAGATGATGGTGANGCTGATGATCTATATGTTGGATTATTTAAAAATTTAGAAGCAACAGCTGGACGTAGTTATGGTGTCAATATACAAGCAGGATCAAATAGCACTGACCATGGATTAAGAGTTCAGAATAGAGCTAATACTGCTACACATTTCATTGTTCGTGGAGATGGTAAGATTGGCATTTCTACTACAGCACCAACAGATAATTTACATATTGGAGCTAGTGGCGCAGATCAGAAAAGGTCAATAAAAATTGATGGAACTAATGGAGCCAGTGAGCTACAAGGTGTAATTTTAGAAAGTGATGGAGAAAATGCAAAATTTCATATTAAAACAGCTATTGGCGGAGGCACACCTACAGAAAAACTTACAATAGATGGATCAACTGGGAAGGTAGGTATAGGTATTGATTCACCTGGTCAGTTATTACATTTATCTAGATCATCTACAACTGCTTACAATTCATCATCAATTGCAAACGATTCCACACTTATGGTGCAAAACATTGGTGCGGCTGGACACGCAACAATAGAGATGCAAGTTAAGTCAAGTGGTACAACTCAAACAGGTCAAGCTACAATAAGTGCTTTTTCTGAAACTGCTAGTAGCAAAAACACTTCATTAACTTTTGGTACAAGAAGAAACAGTGATGGAGCAGTTGTAGAAAGAATGCGTATAGACTCGTCTGGGAAGGTAAGTATCGGTACTTCATCAGCAAGTCACGTATTAGATGTAAGGGGTTCTAATAATACTACTTTTGATCATGTAGGAACTATTCATCTTATAGGAGAAGACGCTTATAATTCAGGTAATGCTGGCGCTGGTATCACTTTTACTGGTAAATATAATGCTAGTGGTAATGCAACAACTTTAGCTCAAATATCAGGAATAAAAGAAACTACTAATAATGATGAATTTGATGGAGCTTTAACTTTTGGTACAAGAAGTGATGCTAGTGGTCAAGGTGTAGATATAGAACGCATGCGTTTAACTTCAGAGGGAAAATTAGGAATTGGTACATCAAGTCCAGTTAATATATTAAATTTAGATGTAGGTTCTGAATCCGATTTAGGTAGTGGTAGTAACGGTATTAGGATTACTTCGGGATCTCAAATGACTCAACTCGTAAGACTTGGTTCTTCATATAGTAATAATTCAGTAACAGGAGCCGCAACGTTATTGTTTTCAAAAGACAAATTATCAATAAGATGCGACAATGCTAATCCAATTACTTTCCATACAGGTTCTGTTGGTAATGTCAATGAACGTATGCGTTTAGATTCAGATGGAAAATTAGGAATCGGTGTATCAAGTCCTACTAGACTCTTACACGTTGAAGGTTCAGAAGGTGATGATGATATTGCTACTTTTAAAAATACAAATACTACAAATGGATTTGGAGTTAATATACAAGGTGGAGGCAGTGATACTGGAAGATATATATTACGACTAGCTGAAGCATCAGGGACTGAAAAACTAAGAGTACTTTCGTCTGGAAACGTAGGTATAAATCAAATTACTCCTACTAGAGCTAGATTACACGTTGTTGGTGACAATACTGATGGAGATATTGTTGCTAAATTTAAAAGTGGTGCTGGCGCTGCAGATACAAAAACTTTTATTGCTTTAGTTTCTGGTTATTCTGATACTTCTAATGATCTTGAAGGTCACGCATATATAGGGTGTCAAAGAGCAGGTTCGGGTAATACCTCACGTTTACTTTTTCAAACTTATGGAGGTGGGTCGTCACTTAGTACAAGAATGACTATTTCAGAAGGTGGTAATATCGGTGCGCCTAGCGGAACAAATATTTATAATGCTTCTGATGTAAGACTTAAAAAGAATGTAGTTGATATTGATAAAGGTTTATCTGCTATAAACTTACTTCGTCCTGTTGCCTTTAATTGGATTGATGGTTTTTGTGACGAAGAAAAAGAAACGCTATATGGTTTTATTGCACAAGAAGTACAGGCTGTTGACACTAATTTAATTCAAAATTTTTCTCAACAAGTCACAGTTAAAGAAAATACAATCAATGATGTTTTAAGAGTAAATGAAAAGTTTATTATTCCGATGCTTGTAAAAGCAGTACAAGAATTAAGTGCAAAGGTTGCATCATTAGAAGCTGCTTAGTAAAATAAGTAAAAATTAATTATTATGCCCACACCTGAAGAAAAACTAAACGAAGTGCAGGAACGTTTTGACATGAATGTTGCTCAAGCTCAACAGATAGAACAACAGATTGCAAAATTACAAGACCAATTAAGAGGATTACAACAGCCTTTAATAGAAGATCAAGGTGCAATAAAAGCATTAAAAGAAATATTAGAACCTGTTGAGCAACCTGCTTAACTAATAAACACTAATTAATTATTGTCATGGCTGTAACTTGGGATGTTGTTTCTTTAGATGCAACAAAAACTGTAGGTAGTCTATCTGATGTTGTTACTACTGTTCACTGGACTGCAAGCGATTCTGAAACTGTAGGTAGTGGCGATTCTGCTGTAGTGCATACTGGTTCTTCTTATGGCGCTGTAGGACTTTCCGAAGCTGACTCTAAATCATTTACTGCTTATAAGGATATAACAAAAGATAATGCTATTGCATGGGCTAAAGCTGCACTNGGTACAGATGAAGTAACAAGAATAGAAACATCTATTGCTGCACAGATTACAGAATCAAAAACTCCAACAACTACTACTGGCGTACCTTGGTCTTAATTTACCTTATCTTGCATTTGTCTTGTCATTAGGCTCATAGTTACATATAAAGGCGCAATAGCGCATATAGCCATAAAAGTTATAATAGTAACAGGTACTAAAGCTTTGAGAAATGCCTCTTTTATCATGCAAAAAATAATTAATGCTATTGCCTGTATTACATTTGTATTAACACTAGGCTCTATTACTACAGTTTACTTTGGTTATAAGTACATAACAAGTCCAAAAGGACAGGAAAAAATTAAAAAACAGATATTAAATGAACTAACAGGCAATATGCCTAATTTAATAAATAAAGAACTACCTAAATTTACACAACCTGCATTGCCTACCAAACCAAAAACTAAGCTCAGTATTTAATGCCACAAATAGATACAATACCAAGTTCAGCAATACCACGCATACCGATAATAAATATACCTGTAGAGCAATCTTTACCTAATACAAGGCATGTAACTAGGACTTTGCCGCCGACTCTTTCAATGCCATGCGTTACATACAGAAATGATGGTACTAAGAATAATCAATTATTTATAGATGACCCTAGCGGTAACAGGTTTGTTTGTCCGATCCCTTCTTATGTACCTTTGCAGTATGACAAGAAAAAAATATTACTTGTAGAAGAAGCAAAACCACCTACAAACGTAGAACCACCTGAAACTGATGTAGAACAGCCAGAAGTACCAAAAATACCAGAAAAAGATAAAGTAGAATGTCCTGATCCTAAAAANAANAANCCTAGAATAGGTGATTTAAATGCAAAAGGTACAGAAAAAGTAACTGGTTTTGTATGGATAGAAGAAACTAAAGAATGTGTAATACAATGGGAACCTACAACAGTACTAGAAAAATACCTTCCAAGCATAAATACAGTTAGCTCAACATTCGCTATAACAGTAGTAGCTACAACGGCTGCTACATTAACACCTT
>FUFK010041775.1_pt1 | contig 13149 bp, 16 predicted proteins | sample 1021851 | NCBI WGS metagenome assembly FUFK01 (sample SAMEA51879418, study PRJEB19060) | metagenome | reverse complement strand
AAAGTATAGCGGTTTATAACCCGCACCTGCATAGTACAAAATCCTTTGAGGGTTCAGACGAATTTATCGACCGGAGAACCCACAACCGAGGTCAGTGTTTGCCAGAGGTGGTTTAACTTAACTTGACAATACATATCCTATATAATCCCTTGACAATGATTTGTCAATAGTATATAAAAATTTTATTAACAAGAAAGGAAAACTTATGAGAATAAGACTAAATCAAGAGTATCGAAACAAGATTGCTAATAGAATGAGAGTACATCTTGAGCAAGAAGATACTCAAGAAAAAAAGAAGTATGATGAAATGAAAGCCGACCAAATTTCAGCAAACGACAAAGCGTGGAAGATTGCTGAAACTATTGTCAGACGACATTATACTGATGAAGATGTTGCGAAAGCATATTATCTTCAAAATAAGTTTGAAAATGTTTCNACTATTGCAAAAGATAGTTGNTTTCATTTTCACTATCAAGGNNTGAAAGAAGAACGAGATTATGACAACAATGTTAAAATGGTTCCNAGTACCATTGANAAACATTTTGATTTTAANTTAAATGGTTCTTTAGACATGNANAATAATGATAGTTATAATCGTGGCGATAATGAATATGGTTATGCTCTTTATCGTGATGAACTAAAAGCACAAGATAATTGCAANCCNGATATTAACATTGAACAAGAGGGGAAAGATAGCAACCCTCATTGGACAAAGTATAAAGACAACAATAATAAATATCTTGGTCGTGANGATAGTGGCTATGGAAAACAATGGAACGAAAAATATCAATTAGATTTAATTGGTCGTGATTATTGTCGAGATAGGTCTATTGCTTGTACTGAACAAGAATTTTTGGCTTTGCAAGAGTGGAAAGCACAAAAAGGAAGATTTGTAATGGCACATTACAAATGGATTAAATCAATTTTANAACAAATGAAAGAAATTAAAATTGGTTTAAAAGGTTATAAGTATCTTGACGAGGCGATTGAGTTATGTACTGAACTTGGATTAGATGTTCAAGAGGCAGAAATAATNAGAACGAANTCNACNGGACTTGTAATCTATAACCCTAAAAATCTTGCTGAAAGAATTAAGGGNATGAAAAACAAAGANGTCAGCAGAAAGGANAAAATTAAAGCNAGATTGCTTTATGAAAAACAACAGAAAGAAAGTCTAAATTAATAATTGACAACCCTATCCTACTTGTTGTAGGATAGGGCAGAAAGGAAAAAATATGACAACAGAAAGAAAACAATTACCAACCGAGGGCAATGGGACTATCGTTTATTGGTCACAAAAAAATAAAAAACATATATCCAGACGTGGAGTGCATGATGAAAAATCTCGTATAGGCACGAATAAAAAAGGCGAAGAATATTATGTCTATTATGATTTAGACGCATGGGGATATCGAACTGCAAAGAAATGGAGTATTAAATGAAACTTTGCCAAGGACCATTGTGCCATACTTACGAAACTCAGGACCGATTGCGAGGTCCTAAAGGTGCCAAGGTAAGACAAACTAGAAGAAGAAGTCATTTTTATTATTTAGGTGGCAACGCGTGTGATACGCGTTGCGAACGAGATTGGTTCGATAAATTTGGCGAGCAAGCTTTAAATCACTTTGGCAAAATTAAAGAACCATTAAAACAAACTGAAGAAAACTCATGGCGCAAAGAAAGACGATATTGGTGGAACCATGGCGAGCATGGTTACAACTATCAGTTTTATAATTCTGTAAGTCAAAGAACTATTCCATTGACCGAGGAACAATACAATGATAATAATTTTACCATAGAAAGGATAAACATATGACAAAACAAAAATCATTCTTTGGTAAAGATTGGACAGCGGGAGAGATTAAATTTCCTAAACATCTAACACCTGAGATTATACACAGCGCATTATTTATTGGTAATGCGAACAACATGGAAAGCGCAGGACATAGAATAGAGTATTGCTCTAAACAATTAGGCGACGAGGCAATGTCCTACGCTATGGCATTATTAATATTACCTACTCTTATGGACATGGTGAAAGACCACCAAGACTATAAAGATTTCCAAAACATGCGTAAGAAAAAACCACATTAAACCAAGAACCTCGGCGCTTCGCAGCGCCGAGGGGTCCCAGCCAAATCCAGAAACCCTAATACATTTAGACCCCCACCCCCCTTTTTTTGTAAAAGGGGTCCCACTACTTTCGGTTGTATTGCTTGATTTAGACAGTCATAGCTGTTAAAAACATTTTGGTACCATGGACTTGAATCAGGTTGACATAAGTAAATTACCTGCAGACGTGAGGAAGACCTTCAGAAAACTTCAAGTCATGCACGCAGAAAAAAAGATACAGAATAAAGCTAAGAATGACTTTTTATCTTTTGTAAAATGTGTATGGCCAGAATTTGTTGAAGGGTCCCATCACAGGCACATTGCAGAAAAATTTAATAAATTAGCTACAGGCGAANTAAATCGTTTGATAGTTAACATGCCCCCNAGACANACCAAGTCGGAGTTTGCCTCATACTTACTTCCGGCATGGATGGTGGGCCGTAATCCAAAATTAAAAATCATACAAGCAACACACACNGGAGAGTTAGCAATTAGATTTGGACGTAAAGCAAAAAATTTAATTGACTCTGAAGATTATTCTAAAATTTTTAAAACAACCCTCCAAGAAGATAGCAAAGCCGCTGGTAGGTGGGAAACAGCACAAGGCGGAGAATACTTTGCAGCTGGGGTGGGCGGTGCCATCACCGGTCGGGGTGCTGACCTTTTAATTATTGACGACCCACACTCGGAGCAGGATGCAATGTCCAAGACTGCATTAGAGTCTGCTTACGAGTGGTATACATCTGGACCACGACAAAGGATGCAACCAGGCGGTAAGATTGTTTTAGTTATGACTCGTTGGAGTCAAAAAGATTTAACAGGTATGTTATTAAAAGCGCAATCNGAAGCNAAGGCTGATCAATGGGACGTGGTCGAATTTCCGGCGCTCATGGACCATGGACCAGTGTGGCCTGAGTATTGGAAGCAAGAAGAATTAGAAAAAGTAAAAGCAACNCTACCAGTNGGTAAGTGGAACGCGCAGTGGATGCAGAATCCAACAGCAGAAGAAGGAGCAATATTAAAACGTGAATGGTGGCGAGTCTATAACAAAGAAAATATCCCACAACTACAACACGTCATACAATCTTACGACACAGCATTTTTAAAAAAGGAGACAGCTGATTACAGTGCGATAACGACATGGGGAATCTTTTATCCATCAGAGGATGAAGGAGCTAATTTAATATTATTAGATGCAATCAAAGGTAGGTACGAGTTCCCTGAACTACGGAGATTGGCCCTTGAACAATACGAATACTGGCAACCTGAGTCTGTTATTATTGAGGCAAAAGCCAGTGGTTTACCCCTTACATACGAGCTTAGACGTATGGATATACCGGTTGTTAACTTCACACCGAGCAAAGGAAACGACAAGCACGCCCGTGTAAATGCTGTTGCACCTCTGTTTGAATCTGGTATGATATGGGCTCCTGAGCAAAAATTTGCTGAGGAAGTCATAGAGGAATGCGCAGCGTTCCCCTACGGCGACCATGATGACCTTGTGGATTCTACGACACAAGCGATTATGCGATTCAGGCAGGGCGGTCTGATCGATCATCCTGAAGACTACGTAGATGAAAAGGCAGAGAAACCTAAAAGGAATTATTATTAATGGCAATATTTTCAATTCGTAATTTTGCAATCAAACGACTTATGAGAACTGGTGACGATGGTATCATGAGAATGCCATCTGATATGAAAGCAGATTTTGCAGAAGCCATGCTTACCAAACAACTTATAGACGCTGGTATCGATCCAAGAACAATTAAGAATGAACAACAATTAGTAAATGTTCTTGATGCTATCGATAATATGAAAAAACAAATGGCTACTAAAGAAAAAACAGGTATCACATCTGCAAAGATCATGGACATGGAAGGTAAAGAAATACCAAAAGGTTCTAAGATTATGGGTGGTAAAGCAGTCGATGACGATCTACCACCACCAGGAAGCAGAGGCGGTAAAGATGATATCGCAGCACCAGTACAATCTGCAGAAAAAACTTTAAAAAATATAACTGAAGCAGAGTTAAGAGAAAAACTTATAAGAGAAAACAAAGAAGCTGTTGCAAGAATTAAAAATAAAAAATTAATTGATGATGCAATCGATAATGTATCAATAGGTTTTTCCGGTGACAGAAGAACTGATGCAGAACTTGTTGCAGAAGAAATAGCTACAAGACGAGGTTTAAACGTAGATGATCTTAGCACAAGAGAAAGAGCAAAAATTTATGGAGAAGCGTATGAAGCTTTGACTAAAAAGAAATTTGATCCAGACAACATGGCACAAGGTGGTCGTGTTGGTTTAAAAGATGGTATGGACAGAAGAACATTTATGAAAATTATGGCCGGTCTTGCAACACTACCTGTTCTTGGTAAATTTTTTAAAGGTGCAAAAGTTGCAAGCAAAGCTGCACCAGTAGCAGAGAAAATGGTAGGCACATCAACACAACCTCCAACATATTTTTTAAAATTAGTAGATAAGATTACAAAACAAGGAAAACCAGTTACATCTACCGAAGATATTATGGAGACATATGTTTACACAGCTAAGAATGGTGATAGCTATGAATTAGTAAATGATCTTAAAACAGGTGATTTAAGAATTACAAAAGATAAAACTGGTATTGGAAGTTATGGTGATAAAACTTTTGACACTATCGAAGATAGAACTATCATGGAATACAAAGCACCTAGAAAAGACGTTAATGTAGAAGCACGTAAAGGCACAGAAGAACCTGGAGAGTATGAAGAGTTTAAAGTAGAATTTGATGCAGATGGAACAGAGGCAGATGCTACAGCAATTGATGAATTAGTTCAAAAAGAAATTATAGAAGAGTCAGCAGAAGAAGCACCATCAATTAAAAAGGCAGATGGTGGTAGAGTTGGTTTATTATCAGGTGGTGGAATCTTAAGAACTATACTTACAAACCTTGCAAAAGATAAAGGTATGAAACCTTCAGATTATTTAAGACTTACCAACTATAAATCATTACCAGACTCAACTAAAAGAATTATTTCTAAAGATGAGTTTTTAAAATTAAAAGCTGACATGACAGAAAAAAGAATTCAGTTAATGGACACTGTAAAAGAAATGATTATATCAAGACAAGGTTTTGAAAAATCAAAAGATGATTTAAGAAAATCTATGAACATGGCTTCTGAGGGTTATGGTGATAAGGCCGTTAAAATGATGTTTCCTGAAGACAAATTTCCATCACCAGTGCCAGCAGGATCTGGTCAAAAAGATGTTATGATGATGGAACAACTTATTAAGAATCTTAAAACAAAAGACAGACAATTAAATGCATCAGGTGGTGTTGCTTACATGCTAGGAGAATAGTGTGGATCTCTATAAAAAAATTTTAGAACTAGATTCAGTATACGAGGGTGAAGGACAACAACCAGGTAGTTTTGAAACAAACAATCCTAACGAAGCAATTAAAGAAATTGTTCGAAGAATGTTTCCTGGTGTATCTGGCAGTTTTCCTATTACAGAAAATATAAATTTAAATCTTGGACCCGGTGTAGATGAAATCTCTGCCGGTGGTCAGTTCGACGTGGGCGGTGGTGAGTTATCCATAGGTGGTGGTATGCGTGGCGATGACAAAGCATTTGGTATTGAGTTTAGAAAACAATTTAGTAATGGTAGTCTGTCAGAAGAGTATTATGGTAAAAGTCAATTAGCATATCAAAAAGCTGTTAAAGATGGGTTTCAAGGAACGTACGAAGAATATTTAAGATTTATATCACCTACAAAAAGTTTTGCTGATGGTGGTATGTTGGTGCAACCAGGTTTTGGTGGCACGAGGCAGGGATACTCTGGTAGAAAATTAACAGACTTAAAAAATTATGGTGAACGTGGTGCTAAAAAAATTACGATTTATGGAAAAGATTATAGATTAAATACAAAAGGGCCTAATGCAGGAAAAGTATCTTTTCAAACCACAAAAAAAGGTAAAGATATAACACTATATCTTACGCCAAAACAACTCAAAGACAGATTAGATACGCCAAGAGAAACTGGATTTGTAACTGGTCAACAAACAAAACTTGCAAAAAAAATAGATAAAAATTTAAACACTTGGTCTAAAAATTGGGTTAAAAATAATATAAAAAATTATGGGGTTAGAGATTTTAAAAATTTTACTAAAGACATGGCAAATGCTTGGTCTAAAGAATTAAAAGATAACCCTAATAAATATCCGTCTAAGTTTGGAGTGGGAACTAGGCTTACAAATGAATTTGGATTACCTGTTGTTAGAGGTGGATTTCAAATAGAAGGAATTACGTTTCCACAAAGACCCGATAGACCTGGTTTTAATCCAGAACTTACGTGGCAAAAATTATTTATAAACAATAAATTAAAAGACAAAGATTTTAAAGCCAAGGTAAATTCTTATTTAGATTGGAACTTATCAAAAAAAGTCGATGGTGGTGCAGGGGCAATGACTAAAACAGCAGCCTTAGACTATGGAAAATTTACAAAAGGTTTTGATGAAGATGTTGTTTATCTTATGGGAGAAATTTTAAACAACAGAGCGTTAAATCCTGGTGGAGGACAAGTTGGTATTAATGATATTTTTAAGAACGCTTTTGGAAAAAAAGGAGAAGCATATTTTAAAAAATATCAAGGAAGTTGGGGTAGATGGAAAAATAATTTTGATGCTGTAGCAAAATTAGCTGGTTTAGATCAAAGTCAAGCTAATGCTTTATTACAAAAACAAATTAATGATTCTCAAAATATTATGAAATTATTTAATGTTAAAAATTTACCGCCAGAATTTGTGGTAGCTCAAGATCATTTGTTTGGTTTGGCAGAGGCTAAAGAATTAGGTGACCCTAGAATCGCAAGACAAACATTAAAAGCTTTAGTGGCCACAACAAAAGAACAGAATAGAATTTTAGGACAAGGAGGTTTTTCTCAAAAAAGAACGGCTTTAATAAAAAATTTTAAAAAAGCACCATTAGAAAAAAAAGCAACTATTGTAAATCAATTAAATACTTTAGCAGATGAATATGTTCCGGGTAGAATAAAATATAATATTAAAAAAGATGGATCACTTAAAATAACAAACTTACAACCTGAGCCAACTTTAAAGTCTAAAGCGACTGCATATCGAGATTTAGCTAAAAATTTTCCCGCAAATATTAAAAAAAGACTAGCATCTTTAAGTAATAATCCAGCGTGTGCTGTGTTTGCTGGTAAAAGAGGAAAGTTTCAACCAGGTGGTTCACCTAATGCAAATCTAGATGACTGCGTTAAAGGTGGAATAGATGCAATCAACTCAGGTAAAGTTCCAAAAGAAAAAGCAACAGACTTTGTAAAAATTTTAAAAGGTGGCGGAACTGCTTTAAGAAATATAACTAAGTATGGCGTATTACCAGAAGCTATATTTTTTACTGCTGATTCTCTTATCAGATTAGGTTTAGGAGATACATTTACAGAAGCAGGATTACGAGCGTCTGATTATTTATTACCTGGTGATCAAACAAAAGCAGCAGATGTTGCAAAAGTTTCTAGAATTTTTGGTGACAAGACAGGTGAGATAGTTAGCAGGTCGATTGATTATAAAAATACAATAAATAGAATAAATAATTTAGAATCACAAAAACAAAATCTTGAAGCGTTAAATGTCCCTTCTGATTTTAGTTATACTGGTGATTTAACACCAGACATAAAAAATGTAGACGCAAGTATTGCTCAGTCAAAAAAAGATTTAGAAAATAAATTTTTTATGCCGTTAGAGCAAAGACTTTTTGCAGATCGTAAATTTGATGAGGCTTACGATGTAAGCAAAGCTAAATCAGGTACTATTCAAACATTAGGAAAATTAAGAGAAACCTCAGATGCAATGGATCTTGAAGATTTTTCAGGATTACAATCAGATGCTCAAGCTCCAACTCCTTTAAAATTAGACACCACTATGTTTCCTAGTTTTAGTCAAGATATGCAAGCTGCTAATTTATCAGAAGATGAAATTAGAAGATATTTTGAGTCAATAGGTCAATCACCAGATGAATTTTTAAAAACTCAAGAAAGTTTTAAAAACTTAAAAAAATTACCTATATCAACTCTTGCTCAAATTTATGGAGATGAACAACTATATGGAACACAAGGTGCAAGTGCATTAGGTGAACCTTTGGCTAATGGTGGTATCGCAGGTCTTTCAGGTGGAGATAAGTCAGGCCCACCGCCAGAAAGAGGACCTGACTCAGAAGGGTTGCGATCATTGATGAAACGTGGTATTAATTTATAGGAGTATTAAATGGCAGATATAGATAAAGGACTCCCTAACACTCGTACTGAAATAAAAGTTCCCTCAGAGGAAGAGTTACAGGTTGACGTTCAAGAAGACATTGTAGAAAAACCACCCGTAGAAGTCATACCTGAAGAAGATGGTGGAGCAACAATCGACTTTAAACCTGGTGCAATCAACATACCAGGAACAGAATCACACTTTGATAATTTAGCAGACATTTTACCAGAAGATATTTTAGAGCCCATTGGTGGTGACATGGTTAACAATTACATGGACTACAAAGCGTCTAGAAAAGATTGGGAGGAGTCTTACAAAACAGGTTTAGATCTTTTAGGATTTAAATACGAAAATAGAACAGAACCNTTTCAAGGAGCNTCAGGTGCAACTCACCCAGTATTAGCAGAAGCAGTCACACAGTTTCAAGCACAAGCNTATAAAGAATTATTNCCAGCAGATGGACCGGTAAGAACACAAGTTATTGGACTTAAAAANCCTACAACAGAACAACAAGCTACTCGTGTAAAAGANTACATGAATTATTTAATTATGGATGAAATGAAAGAGTATGAAGCAGAGTTTGATTCTATGTTATTTCATTTACCACTTGCAGGATCTACATTTAAAAAAGTTTATTATGATGTACCACTAGCAAGAGTAGTATCTAAGTTTGTACCTGCAGATGAATTAGTTGTGCCATACACAGCTACAAGTTTAGATGATGCAGAAGCAATCATACACATAGTTAAGATTTCAGAAAACGAATTAAGAAAACAACAAGTGTCCGGTTTCTATCGAGATATAGAATTAGCACCTCCAGGAACTGTAGAAAAAAATGACGTTGAGAAAAAAGAAAGAGAATTAGATGGCACTAAAAAAACTGGTAAACAAGAACCAGTTTACACTTTGTTAGAGTGTCATGTAAATTTAGACTTAGAAGGTTTCGAAGATGTTGGTTCTGATGGAGAACCAACTGGAATAAAATTACCTTACATCGTAACTGTTGAAGAAGGTAGCCGAACAGTTCTTTCTATCAGAAGGAACTATGCGCCCAATGATCTGAAGAAAAATAAGATCCAATATTTCGTCCACTTCAAATTTCTGCCAGGACTCGGATTTTATGGCTTTGGACTCATTCACATGATTGGCGGATTGAGCCGTACCGCAACGGCGGCTCTCCGTCAATTGCTAGACGCAGGAACATTATCTAATTTACCTGCAGGATTTAAACAAAGAGGCGTAAGAGTTAGAGATGAAGCAGCTCCAATACAACCAGGTGAATTTAAAGATGTAGATGCACCAGGTGGTAATTTAAGAGAAGCTTTCTTTCCATTACCATACAAAGAGCCATCACAAACATTATTAAATCTTTTAGGTATAGTTGTACAAGCAGGACAAAGATTTGCTGCTATCGCTGACATGCAGGTTGGTGATGGTAATCAAAATGCAGCTGTAGGAACTACGATTGCATTACTAGAACGTGGATCTAGAGTTATGTCTGCAATACACAAAAGATGTTATGCAGCTATGAAAGATGAATTTAAATTATTATCTAAAGTTGTATCTCAATATTTACCACCAGAATATCCTTACGATGTTGTAGGTGGTCAAAGAAATATTAAACAAGCAGACTTTGATGATAGAATAGATGTTGTACCAGTTGCAGATCCAAATATATTTTCTATGTCACAAAGAATTACACTTGCACAAACACAATTACAGATTGCAACATCAAATCCTGCATTACATAACATGTATCAAATCTACAGAAACATGTATGAAGCAATCGGTGTTAAAAATGTAGATGCAGTTTTACCACCACCAGCACCAAGTGCACCAATGGACCCAAGTATGGAACACATAAATGCTTTAGCTGGTAAACCTTTTCAAGCTTTTCCTGGTCAAGACCACAGAGCACACATCACAGCACACTTAAACTTTATGTCAACTAACATGGTTAGAAATAATCCTGCAATAATGGGTGCAATACAAAAAAATATACTAGAACATATTAGTTTGATGGCACAAGAACAGGTAGAATTAGAGTTTAGAGAACAACTACAACAAATGATGATGATGCAACAACAAGCTGCAATGAATCCACAAGTACAAGCACAGCTACAAATGCTAAATAATCAGGTTGAAGCAAGAAAATCTGTGTTAATTGCAGAGATGACAGAAGAATTTATGAAGGAAGAGAAGCAAATTACATCACAATTTGACAATGACCCTCTTTTAAAACTAAAATCTAGAGAAGTTGACCTTCGTGCAATGGAAAATGAGCGTAAAAAAGACAACGATAAGGCTCAACAAGACCTTGCAAGAGCAAAATTAATGCAACAAGGTGATATTGCAGAAGAAAAAATGGAACAAAACGAAGATTTAGCTAAATTAAGAGCTGGAGTTAGTCTTGCAAAGACAGGAATTGACCAAGCACAAATAAATATAGACGATTAACATGCCATTAAACAAAAAAGGTAAAAAAATTATGAAATCTATGAAGAAACAATACGGAAAAAAGAAGGGTGAAAAGATATTCTATGCATCTAAGAACAAAGGTGTTATAAAAGGTGTCAAAAAAGGTAAATAACTATGATGAACTATAAAAAATCTAAAGAAGTTAAGATTCCAGAGCAGAATGTAGAGGTAGATCCAAGATCTAAGACTACTGCTGATGGTGCTTTTAATTATCTTCCTACTGGAGACAAGGAAAAGGTTAGAGGTACTAAAAGAATGTTAGCTGAAAAGAAAAAAGAAGCTACTTGGTACTAAATTATGTGGTTATCGGCGATTAAATTAGCCGTTTCTGCTGGTAGTAAAATTTATGCTAACAAGCAGAGAACGAAGATGGCAATGTCAGAAGCACAGCTTATGCATGCTGAAAAAATGGCCCGTGGCCAGGAAGCTTACCAGGGTAAATTGTTAGAAGCTAGACAATCAGACTGGAAAGACGAGGCAGTACTCATAATATTAAGTTTGCCCGTGTTGGTGCTCGCATATGCAGTCATATCGGACGATCCAACAGCGATGGACAAGGTAAAATTGTTTTTCGAGATGTTCTCGCAGCTGCCGTCATGGTTCACAAATTTGTGGATCCTTGTAGTCGCGAGCATATATGGTATAAAGGGTACACAAATATTCCGTAATGGAGGGAAAAAATAATGACTATAGTAAATAAACCTTGGAAAATTTATAATGTAGTTAAAAAAGCTTTTACAGGTGGTGCACAAAAGACTACAGGCACTGGAGCTATCAATACAACTAATATATCAAAAAATTTAAAAGAGTTTCAAAAACACAAAGAAGATATAATTAAATCAACTGATAAACATTCTAAAGGTTTAACTGACGAGGGTAAAATTAATGTTAAAAAAACTGTTGCTCCTGCACTTTCAAAACTTTCTAAAATAACACAAACACTTCCAGAAAAAAAAGCTAAAGGTGGCAGAGTTGGATTAAAAAGTGGAAATGGTTTTCCTGATTTATCTGGTGATGGTAAAACTACATTTAAAGATATTTTAATTGGTAGAGGTGTTATTAAAAAAGGTAAGAAAAAAACTATGATGGCTAAAAAATCTAAAACACCAATGGATAAAGCTGTTAGAAAAGATAAAAAGAAAAAGAGGATTATATAATGGCAAAACTATGTCCAAGAGGTAAGGCCGCAGCGAAGCGAAAATTTAAAGTGTATCCATCAGCATATGCCAATATGTATGCATCAGCAGTATGTTCAGGTAAAGTTACACCAGGTGGCAAAAAGAAAAATAGAAAAAAAGCTATGGGTGGTGGAATGATGACTATGCCTAGAGCTATGTACAAAAGCGGTGGAGGTGCATGTAAGCTAGCTATGAAAGGGAAAGGCAAAGCTTACGGAAAGAATTCGTAATGAGAACTTACTACTCAAAAGGTGGGGGACTAAGAGAATGGGTCAAACAAAACTGGGTCGATATTGCGAACAAGCGAAAAGATGGCTCATACCCGAAATGTGGAAGAAGTGGTGGCGAAAAAAGAAAAAATTATCCAAAATGCGTGCCTATTGCAAAAGCAAGAGCGATGAGCAAAGGGCAGCGTGCGGGTGCCGTAAGAAGAAAACAAGCAGTAGCGAACACAGGTCCTACACCATCTAGAGCTGCAACATTTGCTAAAAAGAAAAAGAAAACGGCGTAATGAGAAGACAGGATAAACAACCACCTAAAACTAAAAAATATTTCAGATCTACAAAGTCTGGAGCAGGGATGACAAAAGCTGGGGTCGCCCGATATAGAAGAGAAAATCCCGGCAGTAAACTAAAAACAGCGGTCACTGGCAAGGTCAAGCCAGGATCAAAAGCTGCGAAGAGACGTAAGTCCTTCTGCGCTAGAAGCGCCGGCCAAATGAAAAAGTTTCCAAAAGCTGCAGCTGATCCTAATTCAAGACTAAGACAGGCTCGCAGAAGATGGAAATGTTAAATGGCAGACCCTAAAAAAGGCACAGGTAAAAAACCAAAAGGTTCAGGAAGAAGACTCTACACAGACGAAAATCCTAGAGATACAGTTAAAATAAAATTTGCAACACCCTCGGATGCAAGAGCAACCGTTGCAAAAGTCAAACGTGTAAACAAACCGTTTGCAAGAAAAATACAAATACTAACAGTTATGGAGCAAAGGGCTAAAGTCATGGGCAAAAGTCAAGTTGCTTCAATTGCTAAGAAAGGAAAAGATGCAATTAGAAAACGTCATAACAAGAATACTTAGGTTTATAGATACCAGAGTAGATGCTTTATCAATATCAGTCACATC
>FUFK010040368.1_pt1 | contig 13155 bp, 21 predicted proteins | sample 1021851 | NCBI WGS metagenome assembly FUFK01 (sample SAMEA51879418, study PRJEB19060) | metagenome | reverse complement strand
TTTCCTACAACACAGCCAGTATCAGGTGTCGTTATTAGTATTTCTAATGCTGATGGTTTAGTTATTAATAGTTCTGGAGTAGCAACAAATGCCAGGACACTTGGTAATGGTAGCGACAACGTAACTATAAATAATTTTCCAGCAAGTCTTAGAAGTAAAACATTATCTAATGAATTAGGTTTGCTTGTAAGTTCTACAGGTGCAAGTCAGATATATAACTATCACAAGTTACTAGCCAAAGAAACAGATGTTTTACAGTTATCTGATGATATAAATGATTTTAATGCTAGGTACAGAGTAGGTTCTTCAAATCCTACAAGTGATAATGATGCAGGAGATTTATTTTTTAATCAATCTACGCAAAAACTATTAGTTTATAACGGAACATCAAACGCTTGGGAAGAGGCACAGTCTGTTGGTAACTTCTTTATATCTACACTTAGCCCTGCATTTGATGGCAGCACTCAAAACTTTACTATTACAAATGCACCAACAAATGCACAGCAAATAATTTTAAGTATTGGCGGTGTTATACAGAAGCCTAATAGTGGCACATCTACGCCTTCTGAAGGGTTTGCTTTAGATGGTAGTACTGTTAAGTTAGCAGCTGCTCCTGCTAGTGGGTCAGATTACTTTGCAATAGTTCTTGGATCTACAGTAAACATTGGTACACCAAGTAACAACACAGTAACAAGTGACATTTTGCAAAACGGATCAGTTATCGAAGCTAAGTTAGGAAGCGGTGCGGTAACAAGAACTAAATTAAATCTTGTATCTACATCTTCTGCTCCTGGACTAGAAGTGAAAGGCGATGGCTCTTCTGATGGATATTTACAACTTAACTGTAGTCAGAATAGTCATGGCATAAAACTAAAATCTCCTCCGCATAGTGCAAACCAAAACTATACTCTTACGTTCCCTTCTAATATTGTTAGCGGTCAGTTTTTAACAACAGATGCTAATGGTAATTTAAGTTGGGCTGCTGTTGTTACTGATCTGGTAAATGATAGTTCACCGCAGTTAGGAGCTAATTTAGATACCAACAGTAATGATATAAATTTTGACACTAACGACAAAGCACAATTTGGAAATTCTGCACAATTAAAAATATATTATGACGGAACCAATAGTATAGTCACTTCTGGAGGTGCTGGAGATTTACAACTTATTTCTACTTTTGATGATGTATTAATCCAAGCTCAAGATAATGTTTTTATTAGGCCACAAGCTGGTGAAGAAGGTATAAAAGTTATGGGTAACGGAGCAGTAGAGCTATATCACGACGACAGTAAAAAAGCCGAAACCTTTGATTCAGGATTTAAAGTATCTGGTGGTGGTGAACTTTATATAGATGGAAATGCTGCTAGTGGTCATTGTCAATTAGTTATGACAAGATCCGATTATTCTTGGATGATTACTAACCAGACTAACTTAAGATTCTATAAACAAACTGGAAACAGCGATAATCCTAATACTAAAATAGCAGAATTTAATACTAGCGGACATTTTGTACCCGGTGCAAATAATACTTATGACTTAGGTGATACTACTGACAGATGGAGAAACATTTACACCAATGACCTTAACTTATCTAACGAAGGTTCATCTAATGATGTTGACTCAACTTGGGGAAGTTATACTATACAGGAAGGACACCATGACTTATTTTTGATTAACAAACGAACTGGCAAAAAGTATAAGTTTAATTTAACGGAGGTAAACTAATGTCTATATTTATAGGTGGTACTGGTTCTGCTAATGAGCTAGATGATTATGAAGAGGGGTCTTGGACTCCAGTTTTACAAGCGTATAATGGATCTTCATGGGTAGATGTAACTTATGATAATGCTGTAGATTATGGAACTGGAAGATATACAAAAATAGGAAAATTGTGTCAAATTTGGTGGTACTCTGGTAATTTTAGTTTAGATAGTGGTTTCAACACTCAAACAGCAAGATTTAGAGGATTACCATTTAATTTTGTAAATAATGATCCTTATTATGGAGGTGTATTTGTTTTCACTCATTCAACTTGTTTTAAAGATGCATCTAATAATTTATTTGATTGTCATGGTGGATATGGAAGATATGGTCAAGATGTTATTTATCCAAACATAGGTAATAGTACAAGTAGCGCAAGATGGGGTTCTGAAGCAGATCGTTATATAATGCTTGCTGGAGTGTATGAAACTAATACTTAGACCGAAGCTAAGTCTCTAAACTAAGCCTTTACTAAACACTATTATGGCATTAACAAAAGTTTCTACACCTGGAATCAAAGATGAAGCTATAACGCTAGCTAAGTTATTGCATGGCGATAGTAATAGTAACGGCAAGTTTCTTAGAGCAAACAACGGAGCAGATCCTAGCTTTGAAACAATAGATTTAACTGCTTTAAGCGCAAGTAATCTAACATCTGGAACTATACCAGATGCTCGATTTCCGTCTGCACTACCAGCAATAGATGGGTCTGCACTTACAGGAATTACAAGCACAACAATAAACAACAACGCAGATAACAGAGTCATTACTGGCTCTGGTACTGCTAATACTTTGGAAAGTGAGTCAAATTTAACCTTTACAAGTAATGTTTTAAAGGTACAAAATGGAGTTTCTGATGCTAACGATTCAAACTTACTTCATGCTGTAGCTGGTGGAACTGCAACTAGAGGTATCATGCTTGGTACAGGTCGTGCTACAGGTGCATCACAAAATGATGGTATGGGGTATATTGATGCCATAGATAGCGACAGTAATAATTATGGAGCTCAACTTCAATTTAGAATTGGTGGTACTAGAGTTATGGTTATTGGATATAACTCCAATGACAATGTAGGTATTGGAAACGATTATCCACTAAAAAAATTAACAGTACAAGCCGATCAAAATACACATGGTATATTTTTAACTCAAAGTAATGACTATGATTCTGGTTGGGGTTTTCATGCAGATGATACTTCTGGAGCTTTAAAAATTGATAGAAGTATAAATAATAACTTTGGTTATAGAAGAGCAACTTTTCATCAAGATGGTGGATTATGCTTTGGTTCAGACACCGCAGCAGCCAACGCACTTGACGATTATGAAGAAGGTACTTGGACACCACAAATATCATTTGGATATAACACTTACAACCAAAGTTATTCTTACCAACAAGGTCAATACACAAAAATTGGTAACAGAGTATTCTTAACGTGCTATGTAGCATTTAGCAATAAAGGTACAGCGTCAGGTGTAGCAAGACTAGGAGGTTTACCTTTTTCAAATGCCAATATAAGTGTTAACTATGCACATGGTTCTGCTTGGATTAACGGCTGGAATGGCGGTGCTACTGTTCCTACAGGATATGTTGAAGTAAATTCAAGTAATTATCGTATAGAGCGTCAACGTACTGATAACCCTAGTAGTAGTTTTGGTGTTAGTATTTGCGATAACACTAATTTTAACAATGGTACAGATATGATGCTTAACCTGCAATATAGAGTTAATTAATAGACCGAAGCTACGTCTATAAACTAAGCCTAAACCTGTTTTAATCGGAGATTAATCCTAATGGCATTATCTGAATCAATCGAATACGACAAGATAGAAATTGTCGGCCCATATAAAGCGGTGCAAGTCCGTAAAGCAACTGTCATCAAGAAAGATGGCACAGAACTAACAAGAAGTTTTGAAAGATATGTACTACAAGCTGGTACGTTAGATGGTTCTGATAATTTAGTAGATACTGATTTATCAGGAGAACCAGCAGAAGTGTCAGCAATTTGTAACGCTGTGTGGACTTCTGACGTTAAAGCTGCGTGGAAGGCTAAACTAATAGCAGACAAACCTACCACTTAAGTATTATGTCCAGACCAACAATGCAAGAATTACTTGCAAAACAAAAAGAAATCGCTGACAAATTTAATGCTCAACAAATAGAGCAAGATAAATTAAGGCAAGAATTTGAAAAAATTACTGCTGTTATTGCTGACAGACAAGCAGGAGAAGCAGAAATAGCTGCAAATGTAGCTGCTGAAACTTCCCCTGTACCAGAAGTTACACCAGCTTCTGTAGATCCTGCTCCTGGAGCAGACGTAGTTACTGTAGAAAGAGGTACATAGTTATGCCTCTTAAAGGTAATCAAAGAAAAATAGATGCCAACAAAGATGGCAAAATAACACGCAAAGACTTTAAACTCTTGGCGAAAAAGAAAAAGAAAAAGAAAAAATAGATGGAAATAAATCTGCCTGATTTACCAGATACAGATTATATTCTCGTTCCACCTAGAACAATTTTTTATCCACCTGTGGCAGAGATTCCACATCTAGATCCAGTTCTTTTACCGAGTCTGGAACAAGTTCAGTCGGGTCTGGGAGATCAGGGATCTTCTGCTGAAGAAGAAAAAGCATCTTCAACGGAGGAAGCGTTAGAACTAACACCAGAGACAATACCGACAAACCTGCCAATCCCCAAAGAAACTTTATCATCTGAATCTGTAGCTACATTTAATATACCTTTTTTTGGTGAAATGCCTATACCTGCTCCAGAGGTTATCGCCTCAAGTGTTATAGCTAGTGGAGTGTCAGCGACAGCAGCAGTAACAGGTTCAATCGTTTTGCAAAGTGTTATTAATCAACTAAAGAAAATAATGACAAAGATATTTAAGAAGGTACTTAAGAAAGAAATTACTAATCAGAAAAAAGATCAGAGTTAGCTTTAACATAACTTCGTATATTAATGACATCACTACAGATGTATGCGTATTTAGAAGCAGGGTTTATCATATAGCCACTTGCGTGAAGCTGACTACATTTCAAAACACGAACTAGCTGTTTATCATGCACTTGCTTGTCTAGTTCTTCTTTGGCTAACTCTAGCTTTACTTCTGCTAGTTCAGAACACGTTTCATTATTAGTTCCTAGCGGTATCATAAAACTCATTTGAAATCCCCAACCTTCATTGATACTATAGGTTTCACTATTAGGATTCTCAGCATCATTACCTGTATAGAAAGGTGTAAATGCCATAGTAGGTTGACTGCATATTACATTTCCAAACTGTAGCTTACCTGTCATTCCATTATTAACATTCATATTCTGATTAATAATACTAGAATTACCAATCGCATTAGGTTGAGCCTGTACGTTTGTATCGCCTTCGGCTTTTGCTTTATTACTGACTAAAGACAGACAAAGAAGTGATAACGCTAGTAGTCGTAATCGCATCATTCTGTGTAATTTCTTCTATTTTAGTTCCTGATGCTCTGGTAGTTACTGAAAGTGACCAATCAGCAGTAGCAGTATTAGGAGTGAAAATTGCATCTGTAGCTGTTATTCCTCCGCTAGAAGCACTTGTAACAGCAATGTTTGATGCTTCCCAAGTTTCCAGAGCAGACCCATATTTCTGTGTAACTATTGATCTAGTTATAGTCTGAGTAGTATTTTCAGTTCTATTGCTAGAGCCAGTTGACCACGTTGGCACTCCGTTTGCATAACAAGGCGTTGCAACCAGGAATAAAAGTAGTGCAAGTTTCTTCATTGTTGTTCTTCTTTTTTACTTTCTATTTTAGTAGGTTTTGGCTGTTGTGTTTGGTTGCCTTTTTTACCGATTGACAAGCCAAGACTCGCAGTGGATGCGCTGAAAATACTTGCAATAAATGTCGGGTCAAAATCTACTATCTTTTTGCCGTCAGGTGGCTCGTAGTATGAAAGTGTTAATAACGCTGCTGACCAAAGAAGAATAGAAACTTTTACTATAGTTTCTATTTTACTGGTTTCTTGTTCTTCCATATTAAAAAAACTGCCTAATGTGTGAGGAGTAAGCGGTTGACCACTGCTTTCTGTAAGGCAGCTATGTGCCAAACTTAGCAAATATTGATATGTTGTAAAGTATTAGTATTTAATGTTATGTTAAAAATCCTAAAACCTTTGCTTTTGCAGTTCTTTTCTACAACTGCTGTTAAACGCCTGGTGGTAGATTTGCTTCGTGCAATCTGTAAACAGACTACGAATAAATTAGACGACAAAGCTGTGGATATTTTAGAGCAACAACTGTTTCCTAAATAGTTAAAACTTAGTAACTGTAGGAAATTTTGGAAATACTTGAAATCCTTTTACTTCAAAATCTAAAACTTCCCAATTTTGTGTGTACTGAGCAAGCCTTACAGCTTCTTCTTCATCTAATGCCTGGATAACAGTTTGAAATCCAGTAGCATTTATTTTGTCTAAGCCTATGTAAACAGCTGGAACTCTAACTACCCAGGCTCTCATTTTTAAATCCTGCCAGGGAGATCCATCCTTCTTCCGTTTCAGCTTGCGGAATTTGATCCAGGGGGATGCCCAAAATTCGTGCATCTAATGCTCCTTCTATATCTCCATTGTAAGCAGCAATTTCAAGATCTAACAACTCCATATCTCGTTCACGCATAGCTATCTCTTCATCAATAGCTAAAGAATCATTCCAATACTCGACTGCACCAGCCAAAGCATCGAGTCTATCGTCATGTTGTAGAGAGTTACGATCAACAGTCAAATGGGTTAATTGATGAAACAACTGATATGCCAGGTGTGTCTCTACACTATCTTCATCTTTTGCCTTACTATCGTTCTCGATGACCGACCTATTGACTATTAATCGGTGCTGGTTCATCACAGGTTCTAGTGCATTTATAATTCTTCGCTCTTTTTGTACGTTACTTCTAGCTGGTTCTACAGTACATGGGTATATTCTGNGCAGATATGGCTGTANAAGGCTCTGTAGCATCCCCTGACCNAACTGATCCTCCAGGATGATTAAGTTTACCTCTTGTCTTTTAGCTGCCTGTGCAAGCCCTTCTAATACAGGCTCTGTATATCCTTCTCTAAATGATCCTACCTCCAAGACAAACAAGTTTCCGTTTANTTGGGCGACTATAGCGTATGCAGTTTCATCCATACCCTTACCAGAAGGGTCAACAAACATCACGCATCCGTCAAACTCAAGCCATTCTCCGTGTATAAAAGCTGGCCTGTGGTAGTAATCTCCACTAAATCCTACAGCTGGCAAGTCTCCTATCCTATATTCTGCACCTTGCGACCATACAATCTTCTCTGGTGCATGGTCATCGACCTCCATAACGACTAAATCTGATAAACGTAACGGAAATCTTTGTAAATCTGCAAGGCTAGTGTCTAGTTGAAACTGCAAAACAAACTGTGATCGACCATAACTAGCTTCTCTTTCTAATAAATCCATCTCAGAAAACCTATCAGGGTCTGTAGGCATACCTGGTTTCTCTTTACATCCCTCTAAAATTACCTGGGCTAACGCATCTCCATACTTTTCTGGTTTTTTAGGGTAACGACTTGTCCATATCCTGCAATCATATCCTCTTAGTCTTAGCTTGTTGTAGATACTTTCTTCTGTCTGTGGTGTACCTAAGAACAAAATATCTCCACCAGGTTTAAGAATAGCGTTAAACTCTCCGACACAAGCCATAAGTTTCTCTCTCATGCCTACTGTCCAGGCTGTATTAGGTACTTCGCAGTCATCTGCTAAAATTAAATCAGCACGACTACCTGTTAACTGCCCAAAAACACCCACACTTTTTACAGATGCCGACTGATCTGGTATAGCTGGCCTTACATCAAACCTGTTACTTGCAGATCTTTGTTCTTCTCTATCAGGTTCTAAACATTGCAGTATAGGCATCTCTCGAATAAGTCGTAAACAAAACTGTGCAAAATCATCAGCCCTGGTTTTACTAGCCGACACCACCATAATCTTCTTCTGCGGATCGTTTCTTAGCAGCCATAACGTATAAGCTGCTGCCATCCAGGACTTACCTACACCACGAAACGCCTCGATAATTCTACGCTTCTGTCCATTCTGCATATACTCTGCAATATCTAACTGTACTGGTGTTGGATTAGGCAGTTGTAAATGCTTCCATACAACAACCAAAAAATATCTAAAATCTTTATCAAACGGCTCTGGTAAACCTTGCCACTTCATGCTGATTTACGCTTAAATGCTACGACCTTATCTATATCAGGTAACGCTTTTGCCAAATCACTAATAGCACTACCTTCTGCTGGCTGTGCAGTTATCTGATTATCTTTAAGAAACTGCCTAATAACATTAAGATCAGCGACTGTCGCCTCTCCACTCTCTAACAAAGTAGCAAGATGACCAGCAAGATTTGCGTGTAGATTACTTAGCTGTTCTGTAATGTCTTTAGGTTTCATAATAACTCCTAATTCTGTAGGGAACTCAACCCACCACGGAAAGATCCCTAAGAGTGTCTGTGAAGAGTACACAATCACAATATAAACCATTATAAAAACTACTGCAATTACGATTGTCCACTATAGAAGAAGAGATAATAATTAGTCAGATGGAGTATATCTTAGATATATCTTAGATTTTAGTTAGAAAAATTTGAGGGGTTAACGTATAGGGGTTGCTGCCTCTTCACCCCCCTAGGGGGTGTCCAAGATTCTGTCCAAAAACAGTCCAGGAGGGTCTATAGTCCTTGGCATAACTTAGTTTTTAGTCTTTGCGGTGCTGTCATAACGACAGTACTACACGATTATTTTGTGTTTTTGCCTGGTATCCTGGATTATTTTATATTTTGATTCAATAACTTTTGTAAGTCTAGCCGCCCATTCATTGCAATAAGTCAAACAATGGACTAGACTCTAATAGGATTCTGCAAAGAATCTTATTCAATCCACCAGGAGAAATTATGGAATCTTTAACAGCTGGCGCATTAAGACTTTTAAATGAGTATTGGAAGCCAAGACTAGGAGAACTTAAGAAAGATCAAAACGGATGCTTTCTTATCCCAGGCTCTCGAGGTCTAGCACCCATGACCAATAAAGAATTAAATTCTTACGCCGTGTTTATGGGTTACTAATCATGAGCAAAGATTATCAATTTAAGAATCCAGGCACTTTAGGAAAATGGGACTTATTAAATAAACTTTCAGAGGCGGTTGACCAGGGCGACGCTGCAACGCCCTCTGAAATTATTAATATTCTTTTGATTGTTCTAAATGATGAACAACTAGAGAAAGTGCAAAAGGATTTAAAGAGGTTTATTAAATGAAATTTGATTTTAAATTCATGGGATTTAATCTTTTTATTATTCTGCTTTGTATGGTTCTTGGAACATGGGGAGATTATCCACCAGGAACAGAACCAACAAGAAAAGTAAATCATTCTAAATTATTGACATGACCACCACAGCAAACAAAAAAATTGAAATGTATGCCAGGATCAAAAAGCATGGGGAGAATATTAAAAAAATATTCTCTCTTCCAGCTGATACCGACCCTATAAAACTATGTAAGAGTTTAAGAAGGTTAGAAACCCAGGCGCAAACAATCCAGGAAACACACGGCAACGGATATTATGAAGTTGCAGCCAGGCAAGAAGCAGTATTAATAGTTAAATTAAAAAATTTATTAATGCCAGATTCAACGCCAGAAGAGTTCCTTAAGTTTGGAATTTTTCTTAACACTGATCCTCGAGGCTACGCCCTTAAAATCCCTGACGAAATAGTTAGAAAGAAAAACTTAACTATTCATAAAGATTGGGGAGAGTACGGGATTATTGCGCCCGATCTCAACGAGAACTAAATCTAACTTGGAGGCCTCCGCACTAGGTCGCCTCCCTGGTAGATTTTTCTACCATTTACAACCCACTACAAAAACGGAGGAACTATGCTAAGTATAGAATTTATTTCTTTTGATAAAGAAGGCAAGCCAAAAACTAAAACATTTGAAGGCGAGCATATAAAGGAACTTTTAGAAGATCCTACAAAGCCTGGGCAAATAGTCCAGGAATTAAACCAGGAGGAAAAATAATGCTACAGGTAAGAATGGAAACAATAGACGCTGCTTTTTCAGATGGTAACGAGGGCGCAGAAGCTGCCCGAATCCTCCGCAAGGTAGCCGATCAGATAGAACAAGAGTCTAAATTATCTGAGTCCTGCCGACCCCTTCGAGACTTAAACGGAGGGCGCACAATAGGATACTTCAAGACTTGGACAGAGCAAAGGGAGGAAGCATAATGCACCAGGAATTAAAAGGCCGTGAGTATTACAACGGCCATATTATGAACGACTCTTTTCGAGAGTGGTTGAAGTCCTGCCCAAAGGAATATACCTGGCAAATGAACCAGGTTACAAAAAATCGGGGAACATATACCTTTTTCTTAACTGAGGAGGAGGATTAATGCGGACATTGTACGAGCCTAACTTAATGACCAGGAAACAAAAAATCTTATGGTGCATTAATGAAATTTTTTATCTTATCTTTCATAAAAAATGAAGTACCTTAACACCGAGTCGGAGCAGTTTCACGCTGCTCTTGCTCTTGCCGAGGATATGCCCAGGGAATACAGAATACAGCTGGCAGTCCTGCTCATGGCGGAGCAGCTTTGCGCTGAAGATGTAAAGCTGTTAGCTATGAGACTATTTAAACTTTATCAACAATTAATTAAGGAGCAGAATCAATGAGTAAGAAAAAAGAAAAACTATACGAGGTTATCTATAACAAAATAGACCCTGAGCATCCTAGTAAACCTGTTATGGTTAGCAGTATTATAGAAGGAGGTAATCTTACTGCTGCCCTGGTTAAGTTTCATAATGAAACACTTAACGTAGATATAAAAAAGGTTGAAGAATTAACAAGTAAATCAGAATTATTGCGTGTAAAAAAAATGCAAGAATTTTACAACAAAAACAAGGAGGGTAACTAAATGGTAAATGCTGACCACCAAATTTATTTATTAGTCAAAAAGAAACCTAATAAAGCGCACGCCAACAACCAGGGCAATGTACTTTATTTTTATTCTGACTCAGGAACTTGGATAAGTTCGAGCTATGGCTATATACCATCAGGCGCAACACATTGGATGATGTTACCTGACAGTCCTGCGCCAGTTAAAACACCAGAAGAAGTACAAGACGAAGCCTTCCACGCCTGGCTAAAAGAAAAGTATGAGGATGTAGTTATTAGAACTGCAATGTATCCTACGTTAAAAGAAATCTTTTTATTAGGGGTAAAGCATGGAAGTAACTAAACCTGANAGTACAAAGATACAAACNACTCTTAACGTGGAGGCGCATCGAAGAGTCAAAGCACTAGCCAAGGTAACAGGCAAGTCAGACAGNGAAGTCGTTAACTACATTACGCAGTCCTGGATGGTCGATAACTTTGATAAGGAGTATGANTTTTGGGCAGCNAAAATACCCGAACAGAAGTAGACCAGGACAANCTNGAAAGAGAAATGCTAACCCTNGGCTGCGATAGGGTTAGAGTCCTGGGCAANCGNCAAAAGAAAAACANNATGGAGTCTCTCTCTAAATGGGGGGAGGCTCTATCTGCGCATGGATGTAATGAAATAGTCCTGCACTTGCGAGCTATCCGTAAGAAGATAGAGAAGGGAGCAGCTGGTAAAAACTTTGCNAGTCTTACGCCACTTACATATCTGCCAGCGCAGCAAGTAGCTGCGTGCGGTGTAAGAACTGTGATAGATAGTCTTAGNGCTAACCCNACGCTGCACTCTGTTGCTACTGATATTGCAGATAAANTATGGATAGAGACTATGCTCGATAGGGCAAGCCTCCTAGAATTAAAGAACTTTAGGCGTGGTAGGAGTAGAAAAGCACACAAGATGGCTTACATCAGGAGGATGGAGGCGACAGATAACTGGCAACCTAAAGAACGCATGGCATCAGGAGTCCTGCTCATAGAACTGATAGAAAAATATACTGGATTGATAGAGATAAAGCTAGACAATACAGTTAAGCCAGCAAGAAGAATAGTCCTGCCTACTGAACAATGCCTGGCATGGGTAAGCAATGTAAAAGAGCANCAAGAATTGATGACTCCTAACTATCTGCCNATGTATATACCGCCACGACCCTGGACTAGCACGCTCGATGGTGGTTANAGAAACAAAGACTTGCCGTTAACTCTTATGAAGAGTAACTCTGAGCTAGTCGCAGANAAAACAACAGGNAAAGAACANTTTATCCAGGCTGCAAACATACATCAGTCTGTNCCTTGGAAGGTAAATGCCTGGATGTATGAACANATAGAGTACGCATACGATAGAAACATGGAGGTGGGTTGCTTACTNCCTAGNGATGGCTGGCCTATNGACCCATACCCTAAACATTTAGAGGAGAATGATCCAGGAATACAGAGATGGAGGTATAAAACCAGGGCAATACATGAGAAGAACGACAAAACTAGAGGTGCAAGGATTGCCCAGGCTAAAACACTATGGGTAGCACGCAGATTTATAGAGGAACAAGAGATATATTTTCCTATGAGCCTGGATTTTAGAGGCAGATACTACTATCGACCACCTTATCTAAACCCACAAGGTAATGATGTAGCCAGGTCGCTACTACTATTTGCTAATGGTACAAAGATAGATAGCAAGGAAGCAGAGAACTGGTTGCGCATACATGGTGCAAACTTATATGGCCTAGGTAAGGCTGATTGGCAAACCAGAATAGATTGGACAGAAGAAAAGCTAAGACTAATCTTAGATAGTGGTAGCGACCCCTGGACTAACGCAGAATTTTGGATGCGAGCAGATAAACCCTGGTCATTTTTAGCATTTTGTCGCTCCTTCTATCTATACAGGACAGAGCCAGATTACAAATGCAATTTACCTGTGATGTTGGACTGCACTTGCTCTGGAATACAGCATTATGCGTCACTTTTGCGGTCAAAAGAGATGGGAATACTGGTCAATCTTGAGAATAATGAGACACCAAGGGATATATACACCGAAGTTATCACTAAAGTTAACCAAAAACTGCGTGCAACAGAGGATCATAGGGCTAAAAAGTGGTTAATGCTGCAACCTGACAGGTCACTAGCTAAACCTTGCGTGATGACCACGCCATACTCAGCTACAAACACAGCTTTCTATTACTTTGCATACGATTGGGCTACGAAAAGAGCCAAGGATTTGTTTGGTCATGGCAGTTGGACTACAAAAAAAGGATCAATGTCAACAATGCACTACATGGCACGCTTACTACATAAGGAAGCAACATCACTTATCGAGCCAGCTGTAGAGGCAATGAAGTGGTTTAAATTTATTGGCCGTATTGCTGGTAAAAATAACGTGGCACTTGAATGGGTTACGCCTTCTGGCTTACCAGTAC
>FUFK010046737.1_pt1 | contig 13159 bp, 16 predicted proteins | sample 1021851 | NCBI WGS metagenome assembly FUFK01 (sample SAMEA51879418, study PRJEB19060) | metagenome | reverse complement strand
AGGTTAAATTTGGTTGATAAAGACTTACCTGAATCTCGTTTTCAGCTGAAGTCCACTCAAATGTTTTAAGAAAATAAGAGGGAATAATAATCAATAACGCTGATAGAAAAAGGAGTAGGGCAGATCTAATTTCTATTATATTTTCATAAAGTTTATATAACAGAACGGAGAGGAGTATAAGGAAGAAGCTATTACCTTGTGCACCAATTATTGGTGTATATCCGTCTATAAAAGTATCCGCCAACATTGTGCCAGAAATCAACCATGGAAAACCGGTGAAGAGGTAAGATCTGAGGAACTCCATAAGGGTCCATGCAATTGGTAGACTAAGAAAAATTATTTTTTTTGGACTTAATGATTCAAATACATTATTGAGTAGAAACAAAAAACCTGAGTATAAAGATAAGACAGAAATAAAAATAAGGATGAGTAATGATGAGCCTAAAATTCCGACATTCCCATGATAGTGAATACTTACATACAACCAAGAAATTCCAGATAACCACATACCAAATCCAAATGCATATCCGAGAAGGAATGCTTCTTTATTTGAAGATTTATTTAATAATCCAACTTGTACTGCAACTGAAAGAACTGATAGTAACCAGAGGTCAAATGGTGCAAAACCAAATGAAAAAATTACTCCGCAAATAAGGGCAAGAAATCTCTTCTTGAGCATCAGCGATATTTTAATACAGTGAAATTTTTGCGAAAGAAGATTTAAGTTATTTTGGAGACTTTAATTCTCTTGATCCTTCTTCTTTCCAGTGAATTTATTATAAACCGCCAACCTTCTATATTGATAGCATCGTTTGGCTTGGGAAACCTCGCAAAGTGATGCATCACTATGCCGCCTAAAGTATCGAANTCTTTGTCACTNAGNGAAGAACCAAAATTTTCATTGAAAANATCTATTGGAGTGAGTGCAGATACAAGATATTCATCTTGACCAATTTCTTTAATTAAAGTTCCTGCATCTTTATCATGTTCGTCTTCTATTTCACCGACAATTTCTTCTAAGACATCTTCGATTGTTACAATTCCAGTAATATCCCCATATTCGTCAAGCACAATGGCCATATGATTTCTTCCCGCTCTTAATTCATCAAGTAATATATTCAATTTTTTGCTCTCAGGGATCAAAATTGCAGGTCTGATAAGCTTGGAAAGTTCAAAGTTATCTAAATTTTCAGAAGATAAGAAGGGCAGGAGGTCTTTTGCTAATAAAATACCTTCAATTTTGTCATTTTCTGAGTTTATAACTGGAAATCTAGAGTGACTCGATTTAATAACTCTAGGCAAGAAGTCTTGCGGCTTCTCATTTCTTTCAACAAAAACTACTTGTGGTCGGGGAATCATTACGTCCCTTACTTGATCTGTAGAGACTCTAAGGGCTCCCTCGATCATATTCAAAGTACCTTTCTCAAGTACACCTCTCTCGCTTGAATCTCTTATGGATCCGGCAAGTTCTTGTTTATTCTGGGGTTTATAGGAGAAATTTTGATAAATTTCTTTTATTCTGTCTTTTATTCTTTTCCTAAGGCCGAGCTCACTAGACTCAGCTAAAATACTTGGGGGTTCGTCGTTCATCAACGCCTCACTTCATAAACACACGCACATCTTAATTTGTTTCAATAGGGATTCGCAATACCTATTTTTTTTAAAGCTTCTACTTCAATATTTTCCATAATCTCAGCAGAGGTGTCATCTGAGTGATCATGTCCTGTTAGATGAAGTAAAGAGTGAAGGATGATGTGGAATAAATGACTTTGGTTTTCTTTATTTTGATCAATAGCTTCACTTTTTATAATTTCAGGACATATAGCAATATCTCCTAATAATTCATCATCGAGGTTAGATTCTTGGGTGGGGAAAGATAGAACATTTGTTGGCCTGTCTTTATTAAGAAATCTAAAATTCAATTCCTTAATCTCAGTTTTGGATATGAATCTAATATTTACGGATTTTTCTAAAAATAAACTTTCTAAGCTTGGTTCTGTGCCGATTAAAAGTTGAATTAAACTTGATATATCCTCTTCGGTGCAAGACAGTCCCTCAAGATCTCCAGAAATAAAAATATTGGAACTGGAAGGTATCACTTAATTAGCAAACTTAGCGTAAGCCTCAACAATTTTTTGAACAAGGCCATGACGTACAACATCTTTTGATTCAAATTCTACTAATCCAATATCATCGACAGATTTTAATACTTCTAAAGAATGGACCAAACCAGAGAGTGTGTTTTTAGGTAAGTCTATTTGAGTTATGTCTCCCGTGATAACTACTTTCGAACCAAAACCAAATCTTGTAAGAAACATTTTCATTTGCTCTACTGTTGCGTTTTGACTTTCATCAAGAATAATAAAGGAATTATTTAATGTTCTACCTCTCATAAAAGCCAAAGGTACAACTTCAATTATATTCCGCTCTATAAGCTGAGTAGTTTCTTTGTAGCCCAACATCTGAAATAACGCGTCATAAAGAGGTCTCAAGTAAGGATCAACTTTTTGGCTTAAGTCACCCGGTAAAAAACCAAGCTTTTCTCCGGCCTCCACTGCAGGACGAACTAACAAAATCTTTTCAACTTCTCCTCTTGTAAACTGCTCCACGGCTAGAGCAACGGCTAAAAATGTTTTTCCTGTACCAGCGGGTCCTATACCAAAAGTTAAGACCTTTTTTCTAATGGTCTCAACATAATGCTCTTGGCTGCCATAATTAGCTGCAACTATCAGATTAGGTGTTTTAATTATCTGTCTAGCCGAAGTGTCTTTTTTAATATTTTTTAAATCATTCATTCCTTTCCTTAAATATAAGTGAACTTCTTCTGAACTAATAGTTTTATTTTCTTCAAGATCATCATAAATTCTTAGAATGATGTTTTTAGCTATCTGCGCGTTTGAGGTTTCTCCTTTGATTCTAAAGCTTGCACCTCTATTTAAGATTTTTATTCCCAGTTCTTCTTCTATTTGCTTAAGAATTGAATTAGTAGGCCCACATAAGTCACTTATTTTGTCGTGATTTACAGGCTCTAAGTGAAATTTCATTAAATAGTTTGATAGAGNTATGCAGCTACACCTCGTAAAGATTTATTTTTTGCTTCTACGATTTCTATATCGACTATTTTACCAATCATTGATTGATCTGAGCATGAAAAAATAACCACTTTATTATTTTCAGTACGAGCCTGAAACTCTCCAGGATTCTTTTTAGAAACTCCTGTGACGAGACATTTTCTTGTCTCACCGACCATTTTTCTACTTATATTCAATGCTGAGTTTTCTAATTTATGCTGAAGAACTGAAAGCCTGTTCTTCTTCTCTTCAAGAGGCACATCATCCTCCAAATCTTTTGCTGTTGTATTAGGCCGTGGGCTATAAATAAAACTAAAAGATTCATCGTAACCAACCCGATCAACGAGATCTAAGGTGTCCAAGAAGTCATTTTCAGTTTCTCCGGGAAATCCAACTATAAAGTCAGAAGATATGCTAATGCCTTCTCTTACATTTTTTAATTTATCAATTATCTCCAAGTATTCTTCTCTGGTGTGTCTGCGTCTCATCTTTTCTAAAATAGAATTTGAACCACTCTGGACCGGTAGATGAACATAACTTATTAACTCTGGCACTTCTAAATAAATATCAATTAGATCTTGACCAAACTCAAAAGGATGAGAGGTTGTAAATTGAATTCTTTGAATTCCTTCTATTTTGGCTGAGGCTCTGATTAAATTTGTTAATCCAAGTCCTTTTGTCTTTAGCTTTGAATCTCGATATGAATTTACATTTTGGCCAAGTAAGTTTATCTCTTTGACGCCTTGCAAGGACAATCCTTCAATTTCTTTGAGGATGTCATCTATAGGTCTACTAATTTCATGACCTCTTGTGTGAGGTACTACACAAAATGAACAATACTTATTGCAACCTTCCATGATTGAAACAAATGCGGTTGGTCCATCAACATTCTGTTCTGGAAAATAATCAAATTTTTCTGTCTTTGGAAAGGCTATATCCACAGAAACAGGCTTAGCTTCGGTGATGTTTTTATAGAGATCAGGAACTCTGTGGATTGTTTGAGGACCGAAAACTAAATCAACTTGAGGCGCTCTCTTTATTATGTTCTCTCCTTCCTGGCTTGCTACACAACCTCCAACTCCTATTTTTAAATTAGGATTTTTTTCTTTTAATTTTTTCCATCTGCCTAACTGATGGAAAACTTTTTCTTGTGCTTTTTCACGAATTGAACAGGTATTTAAGAGTATCAGGTCTGCTTCGTCCTCGTTTTGTGTAGTTTCAAACCCGTGACTATCACCAAGTAAATCTTGCATCCTTGCGGAGTCATATTCATTCATTTGACATCCGTGGGTCTTGATAAAAAGTTTCTTGGCCATATATATTTAATATCCTTAAAGGGTACTATATTTTAAATCTATAAAGGGCAGGGATTGTAATGGCAAAAAAAGGAATCTACAAAGTAGTATTTGTTCAATTGGGTGAAATCTATGAGGTTTATGCTGAGGCCATTTACCAAAGTGACATGTATGGATTCATAGAAGTCGAGGAATATATATTCGATCAAAAGTCGCAAATAGTTGTGGATACAAGTGAAGAAAAACTAAAAAACGAATTCAAAGGTGTTCAAAGAAGTTATATACCTATAAATTGCATAATGAGAATTGATGAAGTGGATAAGAAGGGAACAGCAAAAATAACTTCGAGTGATTCGGCAAAAATTATGCCTATTTCCAATCCTGCTTTTCAAGGACCTGATAAATAAATTTATTGAACAAAAAATTTATCTCGGTAAAACTTCAACTCTTGAATGGACTCAAGGACATCTTCCATAGCTCTATGTCCACCACTTTTCTTAAAACCATCAAGAAGCTCGGGATTCCATCTCTTAATGAGTTCTTTTATTGAGCTAACGTCAACGTTTCTGTAATGAAAAAAAGCATCTAGCTCTGGCATATATCTTCTTAGAAAACGCCTATCATGAGAAATAGAGTTGCCACATAATGGTGATCTTCCTTTCTCGGCATGCACAGACAAAAATTCAAGAGTTTGTTTCTGTGCCTCTTCGATAGTTATATTTGTGACTTTTAAGCTTTCAACTAGTCCAGATTTTGTATGCTGATTAGTATTCCAGTCATCCATATTGTCAATGAACTCCATTGGTTGCTGGATCACGAGGTTTGGTCCTTCAATTATTTCTGATAGGTCATGACTAGTAATCGCTGTGGCAATTTCAATAACTCTTTCCGAATCTGGGTCTAAACCCGTCATTTCTAAATCTAGCCAAACTAGGGTAGGATATTTCTTTTTATCTGACATTTCCGACAGAATTTTAACTGCAATTTACAATAACCCCTAGTGATGGTTCGAAATATTTATAAATTTTGTTTACTTTCCCTGATGATCTTCTCAATGAGTTCATGCTCGATTGCAGGATCGTGGGTTTATGAGAGATTAGATAATTATTTGGCTGATTATTTCAAGGAATTTGCTAATTTCTCACGAGAGCAAGATGAAGAAATAGAAATTATTTCAACAGAATTTATAAATTGGTTTAGTGAAAATGAACTCAGCAAAGTAAAAGTTATTCTAGAAAATTTAAAAAGTATAAATTTACAAAATCCTGAGAAAGAAATTAGTTCTCTTTATAGGGATGCAGAGGGAGTTTTTACAAGATCAAATTTCTATTTCAAGTCACCCATAATCAGCTTTACTAAGGAAATAAATGAAGTACAAATAGATGAAATAGGATCTCATTTCAGAGAGCTAAGAGAGAAAAGGGAAAAAGAGAGAGCAGAGAATGGTTATAGCTTAATAGATAACTATATTTCTGGATTTGATCGAGTGGGTATCAAACTTAGAGATGATCAGATTGATAAAATAAAATTGAAATTGGAAAATCACATCGAAGTAAGAGAAGAATGGTCTAATCTTCAAGAAGAATGGATAGAGGAGTTTATTCAACTTCTGAAAAATAATCAGTCTTCGGATTATGAAANAAAAATGTCGGCGTACCTAGATTCTCTCGAAGAACTAGGAGAAGAAAAGTTTAGAGAAAAGATTGATAAGAATGAATTNCTTGCACAAGAAATCATTAGTTTTGTCTTTAAATCAAGCGATGAAAAACAAATTGAAAATTTCAATAGAAGCCTAGATATTTACATAAAGTCTATAAACCGAATATTGTCTAGGAGACAGGTTAATTAGTTCGGCATGAGCTAAAATGCATAAATATTTCATGAAAGATAAGAGTAAAAATAAAACAAGCTTCGGTTTTAAAGAAGTTGATTCTGATAAGAAGGCNGATCTTGTGGGTAGTGTTTTTGATACGGTTTCAAAGAACTATGACCTTATGAATGATCTTATGTCTTTTGGAATACATAGACTTTGGAAGAAAGTAACTATTGAGACGTCTGGGATCAAAGATCACTTTGTAGTATTGGATCTTGCTAGCGGCACGGGAGATATGGTTAAGCTTATGCGAGATAAGATTTCTGAGAAAGGCACTTTAATTCTCAGTGATATCAATGCTTCAATGCTAAATGAAGGAAGAAATCGATTAATTGATGAAGGGATAGAGGATGTACATCCTGCACAAATAGATGCTCAATTTCTTCCATTNAAAGACAATACATTTGATCTTATCACAATAGCATTTGGGCTTAGAAATGTTACTGACAAAGAAACTGCTCTTGGATCTATTTACAAAGCGTTAAAACCAGGCGGAAAACTAATTATCTTAGAATTCTCAAAACCACAAAATGAAGTTTTTAGAGAAATATACGATCTTTTCTCTTTCGAAGTTATACCAAAAATTGGAGAAATTATTGCACAGACTGAAGAAAGCTATAGATATCTGGCCGAATCGATAAGGATGCATCCTGCCCAAGATGAATTAAAAAAAATGTTGGAAGAGACAGGTTTTTCAAAATGTAGATATGAAAATTTAACTAATGGGATAGTGGCAATTCATTCTGGCCAAAAAGGAATGTTGGATGTTTAGAGATTCTCTCAGGCTTTTTAAAATCATTCATACTTTACTAAAAGCTCGTCTAGACAAGGAAGTTGATACATTCTCAAAACCAAAAATCGTTTCATTTCTTCTCTTTATATCTCCCTGGCGTCTATATCAATCCAAAAAAGAGCCCGGAGAAAGACTTCGCTTTGCATTAGAAGAGTTAGGCCCAATCTTTATAAAGTTTGGTCAACTTTTATCTACAAGACCAGACGTAGTTCCAGGAGAAATTGCAAAGAGTCTAAAAGTCCTTCAAGACGATCTGCCTCACTTCTCTGATAAGCAGGCCATAGAGATTATTGAAAAAGAGATGAATTGTGAAATTATTTCAATTTTTAAGGACTTTAACCCCACACCTTTAGCAGCTGCATCAATAGCACAGGTTTATTCNGCAANACTAAAAGAAAATAACAAAGAAGTTGTGATTAAAGTTGTTAGACCGGGAATAAAAAAAACAATTCAAACAGATGTATCTCTTATGAAAAGAATTGCGGCATTTTCAGAGCGGCGATTTGAAGATGCGAAAAGATTGCAACTTTCAAGATTAGTGGACGAATACGAAGCTGTAATTCTAGCAGAGCTTGANATGAGATTAGAGTCATCNAATATAAAACAAACTAGAAGAAACTTTGAGGGCAATAATCTGCTTTATGTGCCTGAAGTGTATCTTGATTACTGCACTGAGAATTTACTAGTCATGGAAAAAATTGAGGGTATTCCTGTGGATCGTATAGAGATCCTTGATGATCTTGGTGTAGATTTAAGATTAGTAGCAGAAAGAGGTGTTGAGATCTTTCTAAAACAAGTATTTATTGATAACTTCTTCCACGCTGATATGCATCCTGGCAATATATTCATTGANGCCAAAAATCCNTCTGACCCCGCGTATGTTGCTGTTGACTATGCAATTGTTGGTTCACTAAGCGAAGAAGAGCAATATCAAATAGGTAGAATGTTAGTTGCTGTTATAGGGAGAGATTTTAAAGAAGTTGCAAACATATTAATTGAATCAAAATGGGTGAACCCAAATACGAGATTAAGTGATCTAGAAAACACTATAAGGGCAGCATGTGAACCTATTTTTGATCAGCCGATGGAAAAAATAAACTTTGGTGAGATGCTTCTATTTATATTTGATTCAGCCAGAAGATTTGATTTAAGGATGCAACCATCCTTGATGCTTCTCCAGAAAACATTAGTGAATATTGAAGGTTTAGGTAAACAACTTTATCCAGCCTTAGATTTCTGGTCTATAGCAAATCCTTTCTTAAAAAATTGGATTTCAGATAGGTATAACCCTAAGAAATTAACTGAGTGGGCTAAAAGAAATTCCTTAAGTTGGTTTGAAAAAGCTAGGAAATTTCCTGAAATAGCAGATACGGCTATAGAACAGGTTTCAAGATTAGAAGAATATCAAAATGCAAATGAAGAACGACATAATCAGCTTATGCAAAAAATCTATATACAAGGAAGAAATAATGGCATTATCCTGATAGTTTTAATCATTTGTTTATTCTTATTTATAGCTACCTAAAATGACCGAACAAGACTTACTCAAAAAGCTGTTTAATTTAATGGAGAAAAGGGTTGGCTCAGTATCTAAAGACTCGTATGTAAAATCTCTCTTGGATCAAGGAAAGGTAAAAATTAACGAAAAAGTGCTCGAAGAGGCACTCGAGCTGCTAGAAGCAACAAATGATGTGTCGGTCGACAAGAATAAAAAAATAATTCATGAAACTGCAGATTTATGGTTTCATACTATGGTCTTACTTTTGAATGAAGGTATTCATATAGATGATGTTCTAGAGGAACTAAATAATAGGCTTGGCATATCAGGGCACAAAGAAAAGAGTTCTAGAAAGAAAAATAAGGAGAAATAAATGGGTTTAGGCGGAATTAGCATATGGCAAATACTGATAATTTTAGTAATCGTGTTGCTTCTGTTTGGTGGCACTAAAAGGATTAAAAATTTGGGTTCAGACCTAGCCAATACAATTAAAAGCTTTAGGAAAACTCTTGATGAAGACGATGATAAAAAATAATGTTCGACGTTGGTTTTTTTGAAATTTTAATAATTTTTGTTGTTGGGGTTATTTTAATAGGTCCAGAAAAATTACCCGAAGTCTTGAAATATATATTTGTTACGGTAAAAAAGATAAAAGATCAATTCAACGAAGCTAAGGAAGAAGTGTCAAAGACGCTTAACCTCGAAGAGGCCCTTCTTGATGAAAAAAATAAAGAAATATTAGAAGATCTTAAAGAACGATAATCTTATGGAAGAAGCCTCTCTTGTTGATCATCTAACAGAACTAAGAGTCAGACTTGTTAAATCATTAGTAGTTATAGCGAGTTGTTTTATTTTACTCATTTATTTTTCTAATGATATTTATCAGTTCTTGGCTGAGCCTTTGCAAAAATTCTTACCTTCTAATTCTTCCATGATTGCAACAGAAGTAGCATCTCCATTCCTTGCACCTCTAAAATTGACTCTATTTGTTTCGCTTATGATCTCCATGCCTTATTTTTTTTCTCAAATATGGGGATTCGTAGCACCAGCTTTGTACAAACAAGAAAAGAATCTTAGCTTCTCTTTGTTATTTTCAAGTGTTGTCCTTTTCTATTTGGGTATTGTCTTTACGTATTTTTTAATTTTACCAATTGTCTTTAGCTTCTTTACTTCGTCAGCTCCAGAAGGCGTTTTAGTTATGACAGATATTAATAGTTACCTGGGTTTCGTGCTAGGAATGATGTTTGCTTTTGCCATTGCATTCGAAATCCCTATTTTAATATTTCTCTTAATATGGAGTGGCGTATCCTCATCAGAAAGCTTAGCTAAAAAAAGACCTTACATAATAGTAGGATGCTTTGTAATTGGCATGCTAATAACTCCTCCTGATGTAATTTCTCAAACTTTACTTGCTGTCCCGGCTTGGCTTCTTTTTGAATTAGGCNTGTTNATATCTAAATTNATTTTAGANAGCAGAACAGTTACAGAAGATAANNAAGAAGGAGAATAGATTGCAAAATAGCCTCATAAAAGGTCATTCTTTTCGAGAAGGTACTCTTATGACCCTAAATNNTTCATATAGAGAANGATTTATGGCATGTAGATTGCATCAATNTAANCGTGTTTGGAGCAACCTTTGGAAATTTTTGGATTAATAGTTTTACTNATAACTGCTGGTGCCGTGGCTGGGCTAACAGCAGGCCTTTTTGGAAATGGCGGCGGATTTGCAGTAGTCCCAGCTCTTGTCTTACTTTTTTCGATACTAGATATCGAATCTGAAAACCTAATATTCGTGGCTGTTGGTACTTCTCTTGCTTGTATTATATTTTCATCTGCAAGAGCACTTATATCTCATAATAAAAAAGGGGCCGTTGATTTTTTGGTTTTGAGGGAATGGGCACCATGGCTTGTTGTAGGGGTCATTATTGGAATTTTTATTGCTTCATACTCTCAAGCTGAAGAGTTATATCTAATATTTGCTTGGGGAGTATTGTTCTATGGAATCTACTTCCTCTTCCCCAAAATATTGGACCAAACTGCTATGAAACAAAGAGATATGCCTGTTGGGTTCGCCCGTGCCGGACTAGTATCATTCCTCGGAGGTTTTTCTGCACTACTTGGAATTGCTGGCGGTACAATAACCGTCATAACAATGTCTATCTGTAAAAGACCAATTTATCAAGCAGTCGCAACTGCTTCAGGTGTTGGTTTAATCATTGGTTTAGTTGGTGCTTTAGGTTTTCTCATTTTAGGCTTCAACAAAGCAGACCTCCCTTTTGGGTCACTGGGCTTTATTAACATTCCAGCTGTATTGATAATAAGTCTAGTGTCTATTTTAACTGCACCGATAGGAGTCGAATGGGCTCATAATCTTGAAGAGAATAAATTAAAAAGACTTTTTGGTCTTTATTTGCTCTTTGTCTCGTCAGGAATGTTTTGGAAAGCAAGTCTTTCCTCGTCAATAATTTAATAGGAGAAAATATGAAAAATAATGCAATATCGAGAAGAACATTATTGAAAGGAGCTTTATTTACAGCTGGCTCAGTTATAGCTTCACCAGTAATAGGTCAGAGTTCAAAAACGAATAGTTTAGTAGGCAGTGTTCCAAGGATAGTAGCGAGTAATGCACCAAATATTAGTTATGGTCCTGCATTTGGAGTAGCGAAATTGAATGCTAATGAGAATCCATATGGTCCAAGTCCGTTAGCTCTGAGAGCTATGGAAGAGGCCATAAAAATGGGCTCTTACTATGTGCAAGAAGTGCCAAGACTTAAAGAAATGATCGCCGAAAGACATAGTGTTACACCAGAGCATATAATTATTGGCTCTGGTTCTAGTGCACCTTTGCAATGGCTAGCAACAAAAGTTACTCAAGAAGGGCATATATTAGGTCCCGACCTTTTTTGGGACACAACATCAAAAATGGGGAGCATGAATAGTGAGTATGGGATTGAAAGATTAGATAAAACATCTGATTTAGCAATAGACCTCGATAATATGTATAACAATATTACTTCAACTACTGGGATGGTTCAGGTTACGAATCCAAATAATCCTACGGGTCTTCCCCTCTCTCCAAAAGCACTTAAATCTTTTTGCAAAAAAGCATCAAAGAAAACAATTGTGTTAATTGATGAGGCTTATAACGAGTTAACAGATGATCCTGATGCAAATACTATGATTCCTTTGATAAAGGAAGGTTATAACGTAGTAGTTGCCAGAACTTTCTCTAAAATCTATGGACTTGCCGGAATGAGGGTAGGTTATTTAATTGCAGATCCGGAAATGATAGAGAAGATATCCTCCTTCGGTTTGGGTGATTACTCCTTAAATCAGGCGGGAGTAGCTGCCGCTATAGCTTCATATAATGATGAGAAGTTTTTAAAATACTCAAAGGCGAAAATCGTCGAAGCAAGAGATATGCTGCAAGATGCTGTTAAAGAAAATGGCCTGAAACCCCTATCATCCACCACAAATTTCATGTATGTAGACCTTGGATCTTTGAATGCAGAAGAATTTAGAAAAGAGATGGAAAAAGAAAGGGTACTTATTAGAGGAATATATCAAGACTATGTAAATTGGTCTCGCGTGAGTACTGGCAAAATAGCAGATGTAAAACAATACATTAGAGCCCTACCGAGAGTACTCGATAGAATGGGTTAATTATTGGGATTAATTTTCAAACCAAAATGTAACTGGTCCATCATTTACCAATCTTACTGACATGTCTGAACCAAAGCTACCTATCTCACATTCAGTTTTCGTGCTTCTTATTATTTGAATAAACTCTTGGAAGAAATGAAAACTCTTTTTAGGGTCTGCTGCTTTTGAAAAACTAGGCTTGTTTCCCTTTTTTGTTCCGACAGACAAGGTTACTTGAGGGACGACTAGTAACTGATGATTTGTCTCTAGTATGCTTCTAGATATTTTTCCATTTTGATCATTGAAGATTTTAAAATTTAAAAGTTTCTTAGCCATTGATCCTAAAGTCTCAGTGGTGTCGTGTTTATCAAAACCTACAAGTGCCATAACTCCTTGCTCAATTGAACTGACAATTTGATTATCAACTTCAACTGATGCAGTTGAAACTCTTTGAATGAGAAGTTTCAATTAGTTTTCTAGAGAAATGTCCCACTTGCCTTCAGAGGCCAGCTTATTCATCAACGCTCTGTGAGAAAGAGCCTGTTGAGCCAGAATTATATTTTCTTTCTTACCCATCCAGGCCTTTAATGCAGGTTGTTGAAGCGCCCTACCGTAAGAGAAACTTAATTTCCAATTAAATCCTCCGATCTTGTTCATTGCATCCAGGTGGGCGGTGGCATCTATATCAGACTGTCCACCTGATAAAAATGTAATGCCTGGTAAGTCATCAGGTACGTAAGCCTTCAGANAGTCAATAGTCTTTTGTGCAACCTCTTCTACATCGGCCTGATCAGAATTATTAGATCCAGATGTAATCATGTTAGGTTTTAAAATAGTTGCTTTTAAGTCTACTGCTTTATCCAAAAGGCAAATAAATAAAGTATCTAAGCAACGGGAAGTTGCCTCCAAACAATCATCTATTGAATGGTTTCCATCCATCAATACTTCAGGCTCTACCATAGGAACCATATTATTGTTTTGAACAAT
>FUFK010076367.1_pt1 | contig 13163 bp, 19 predicted proteins | sample 1021851 | NCBI WGS metagenome assembly FUFK01 (sample SAMEA51879418, study PRJEB19060) | metagenome | reverse complement strand
GGAATTGAGGCATCAGCCACTGCTGACCAAACTGCCGCAGAAATAAGAACTCTTGTTGAAAGTGCTAGTGATAGTAACGTATTTACTGATGCTGACCATACAAAATTAAATGGTATTGAAACAAGTGCTACGGCAGATCAGACAGCTAGTGAGATAAAAACTCTTTTACAATCTGATAAATTAACGGTAAATGAGATTGCTGATGATGCTATAACGGCTGATAAATTAGCTAATTCTATAAATACAGAAATAGCTGCCAATACAGCCAAAACATCTAATGCTACACATACAGGTGAAGTAACAGGGTCAACCGCTTTAACTATTGCAGATAATGTAGTTGATGAAGCAAATTTAAAAGTAAGCAATTCACCGACTGATGGTTATGTATTAACTGCTCAATCAGGTAATACTGGTGGGTTGACTTGGGCTGCTCAATCAAGTGGTGGTGGTTTATCATCAGACGCACAAGAAAACACTGTAGGTGGTACTAATGCTGGAGATAGTTTCTCAGGAACAGACGCAACTAATAATACCTTAATTGGATATAATGCTGGAACTGACATCACTACAGGAGATAATAATACTTTTATAGGTCATAATGTTGGGTATGATCATGTATCTGGTTTTTATAATACTTGCGTTGGTGTAGATATAAAATGTGGAGATGCAGTTATAAATAATACACTAATAGGATATAGAGCAGGTCGTGTAACTGATGGCTCTGCTCGTCAAGATACTTTTGTTGGATCAAATGCAGGTGTTTCCTGTAGTAGTGGTGCTGGTAATACTGGTATAGGTAATAGTTGTTTATATGGTTTGACTAGCGGTAATGGTAATGCATTTGTTGGCTCACAGGCTGGTCAAGCAATAACAAGTGGTTCAAAGAATGTAGGTTTAGGAGAAAAAACCCTTGAAAATGTAACAACAGGATCTGATAATTCTGCATTAGGTGATCTTGCAGGTGACACTTTAACAACAGGGTCTAATAATACTTTTATAGGTCATAACGCTGTTCCAAGTTCAGCCACAGTAAGCAACGAAGTTACTATTGGCGATACTAATATCACCAAACTTAGAGTTCCAGCTATCGGGCTTGAAGCAGAAGATGGTATATTATCTCTTAAAACTGGTAGTGGCAGCGTAGCAGAGGCCAGAGTTTTATTGTGAGTCTAGCAACGCACATTATGTTGCTATAAAATCCCCTGCACATTCTTCATACTCAGGTAATGTCAATTTTGTTCTACCACCAAACGGAGGGACAAATGGTTACTTTTTGACCACAGATGGTAGTGGTAATACATCATGGGCGGCAGCTTCTGGAGGTGGTGGTGTAACTTCTGATGCTCAAAAGAATACAGTAGGAGGCAGTAATGCTGGTGATAGTTTTACCAGTACTGATGCAACAGACAACACATTGATTGGATATAACGCTGGTACAAACATTACATCTGGTGATTTTAACAGCGTCTTTGGTTCACTAGCTGGAGATTCTATAACAACTGGTAGCCAAAACTCTGTATATGGCTGGTATGCTGGTCAAGCTATAAATACTGGTTCGCATAATACAGCGTTGGGTTCGCAAAGTCTTTATGCTTGTACAACAGCAAATTATTGTACTGCTGTAGGTGCTACTGCTCTTGATGCACTTACTACAGGCAATAACAACTCAGCCTTGGGTTATGATGCTTTAGGAGGTGTTACTACTGGAGTGAAAAATACAGGGATAGGTGCTTATGCTGCACGTAACACCACTACAGCAGATAAGAATACGGCGGTGGGTGCTTCTTCTTTGTATCAAAATACTACAGGAGCAGAAAATACAGCCGTAGGTTCCTCTGCTTTAAATCAAGGCACAACGGCTTCTGGTAATTCTGGTTTTGGAAGAAATGCTGGTAATGCAATTACTACGGGTTCAAATAATTGTGTGATTGGTACAAATGCTGCTAAGACAGGGACTAATGATTTAACTACAGGCTCAAATAATATTATTATTGGATATAACGCTGCTGCTAGTGCAGCTACAGTAAGTAATGAAGTTACTATTGGTGATGCTAATATTACCAAGTTTAGAATTCCTGGTCTTAATAGTTTTGAGATAAACGATAGTGGTCAATTTTCTGGAGTAGCTTCTACTGCTTCTGGTACGGCTGGCGTTAGAGTGATCTATGCCTCCACATCTTCGCCTTCTGGTGGAAGTGATGGTGACCTTTGGATTAAACACGCATCTTAAATAATGGCTGAACTTTATGTAAATGTTAATGGTACTTGGAAACAAGCAAGTAACTATTATGTCAACGTAAACGGCACTTGGAAAGAAGGTAGTGAACTTCATGCAAAGGTATCTTCTGCTTGGAAANAANNAGGTAGTNCAGTGTATTCCGGTACATCGGGTATTGTAACTACCAATATAGTTCTTGATCTTAACGCAACACTTACTAATTCTTATGGTGGTAGCGGCACTACTTGGACTGATTTAAGTGGGGAAGGTAACAATGCAACTTTAGTTAATGGTGTTGCTTANAGTAGTGACAATGGCGGATATTTAGTGTTTGACGGTTCTAATGATTATATAACATTAGGTACAAGTATAAACTCAGATATTTCTGTCCATAAAGATTGCTCTTTTAATATTTGGTTGCAATTGGATATTGATAGTAGAGATAATGTAATTATTACACACCCAATTATTACAGGTCATGCACCCCTTATCTTATGGTATGACAAAAGTGCTACAGCAACAAGTAATACTGGTAGTGGTGATGTTGGTGGTGGCAATACTAATGTATTATCAGTTTTAGTTACAAATAACCCTGCTGGTAATACAGGTGAATATAGATGGACTACTGCTAATAATGTTTTTGGAAATAGTGTTACGAATACTTGGCATAATATATGTGTGGTTTTAGATACAACAAATGATAAATATTATACTTATTTAAATGGTCAACAAGTAGCACTATTTAATTCAACAGCAGTACAAGGTATTAATAGTAATAATGAAAATTTTAATATTGGATATGTGCAAAGTGGAGTTTCATCTTGGTTAGATGGGAATGTATCAATGTTCCAAGTATATTCAAAAGCACTAACAGCTAGTGAGGTTTTGCAAAATTACAACGCCACTAAATCAAATTACACAGATTTGATAACAACAGACCTAGTTCTTTATTTAGACGCTTCTAATTTTGATTCTTATACTGGAAGTGGAACGACATTTAGTGATATAAGTGGTAATAATAATGACCTTACTCTTACAAATGGGCCAACATTTAATTCACAAGATGGTGGAGTAATAGTATTTGATGGCACTAACGATTTTGCTGTTTCTCCTTTAAACCAAGCGTTTTTCCAATTTGGAACAGGTGATTACAGTTATGGTCTTTGGGTTAAGTTTGATACTCTTGGTGATTATGAAGCACCTTTATCAAGCGGAAGAGGTNGTGAGCAGGGAACAAATGATTATATAGGTAGCTGGCAAATTGANTATGGTGGTGGCAACACAAAAATAAATCACAAATTAGGATCTAGTAGTGGCAACATAGTACTAAATACCTCATTAACTCCTAGTACAGGTACTTGGTATTATCTTTTTGTGGTCAATGATAGATCAGAAAATGAGCTTAAATTGTATGTAAATGGCAGTCTTAATACGACTAGTTCTAATTCGGGGTATGGATCAATAAGTGTAGGAAATTATAGTAATACCACATCTATTTATAATGTTTTTAATATAGGTAGAAATAGAAATCAAGATGCATTTATTGATGGTTCAGTTGGACAAGTTCATGTTTATAAAGGCAAAGCATTATCAGCAAGTGAAGTATTACANAANTACAACGCCACAAAAGGNAANTTCTTAGGTGCTATCAGCACTACTGATTTAGTTTTCTATCTTGATGCTAGCAAATCCATGTCATATTCTGGCAGTGGTACAACATGGACTGATTTAAGCAGCAGTTCAAATAATGGCACGTTAACAAATGGGGCTACATTTGATTCTGATTTTGGTGGTTTTATTGTTTTTGATGGTACTAATGATTATGTACAATTTAGTTCAGATTTGTTTAATGCAAACTCAGATTTTACAATATCAGCTTGGATTAATATAGATACCCTTTCTGGAACTAATAGCCACACTATAGTTTCAGATGCAAATAGCACTGGTAGTTTTCAATTAAGGTATAAAAATGGAACTGGTCTCCAAGTTGTACACAATAATGTAGTAGATGTTGGTGCTTTTAGCTATTCAGAAACTTTAGCAACAGGTACTTGGTATAACATAACTGTTTCAAGATCATCTAATACATATACTTATTATCTTAATGGAAGCCAAGTTTCTAGTTTTACAAGTTCTGTTACATATGGTAGTGCAGCAAGATCTATAGGAATAAATAGATATAACACTAATATATTTGATGGCAAAATAGCACAGGTATTTGCTTATGATGAAGCACTTACAGCCAGTATAATCCTATCTAACTATAATGCTACCAAGTCTAGCTATCATGAATTAATTACAACTAATCTTGTTTTACACTTAGACGCTAGTAACTCTAGTTCTTATAGCGGAAGTAATACAACTTGGAGTAATTTAGCAAGCAGTTCTCTTAACGCTACTTTAGTAAACGGTGTTACCTTCAGCAGTGATAATGGAGGGACTTTTGTTTTTGATGGAACAAATGATTACGCTGAAATTACCAGTGCTTCTGCTTTAGGTAATTTTTCTGGTGATTTTACAATTGAATTTTGGTTAAAAAAATCAAGTCACAATTCTTATGGAGTAGTACTAGAGCATTACACTTCGGGAAGTGGGCTAAGATGGAGTACTCAACAAAGTGTAAATAATAATAATATGTATCTGAGAGTAGATAGTGCATTTACAATTGAAACATCTGACAGTGTTGTTGATACTAACTGGCATCATCATGTTGTTTCAAGAGTTGGCAGCACGATTACTTATTATATTGACACTGTAAGTAGGGGTACCGCTACTAATTCTAGTGATGTCGGAAGTTCTGGTGATACCTTAAGAATTGGTATGTATTCTGGTGGTGGTTATACAACAACAGGTAGCATACCTCAAATACGTATATATGATGGCACAGGGTTTACAGCTTCACAGGTATTACAAAACTACAACGCTACAAAATCTCAATATTTAGGATTGATAACGACTAATCTTGTTTTACATTTAGATGCAAGTAATAGTAGTTCCTACAGTGGTAGTGGTACTACATGGACTGACTTAAGTAGTAGTTCAAATGATGGTACTTTAACAAATGGAGTAACTTATGATTCAAATAATGGCGGTGTTTTAGTATTTGACGGTACTGATGATTATGTAGTAACTAGTTCTGATATGTTTAATGCAAATGCTGATTTTACAGTTTCTGTATGGTTGCTTTCAGATACTTTTGCAACAGGTGTTAGTTATAGTGTTGTTGCAGATGTTGATAATTCACAATGTTTATATTTAAGATATAACGATGGTTCTTTTAAATTAGTTAACAGTAATACAGCAATTCTTGGCACTTTTTCTAGTTCTTCTTTATCAACAAACACTTGGTATGACATTACCCTTACAAGATCATCTAACACATATACCTTGTATGTTAATGGTAGTTCTGTTTCTAGTCTGACAGGTATTAGTCATAGTTTTACACATAGTCCAACTACTATTGGTACAAATAATAATAATTTAGCTCCACCCGCCTACAAAAATAATTTTGATGGAAAGATTGCACAAGTTCTTGCTTATAGTGCTGCACTTTCTGCTTCTGAGGTGCAGCAGAACTATAATGCAACTAAAGCCACTTACGGTTATTAATTATGTCTCGAAATTATTTAATTATTCAAACCTCTGAACTTGATAAAGTAGACTTTTCACAAGTTTTGGAAACTTCTGCTTCTACTGTAAGAAAATCAGTAGACACTACAAAAACATTTATAAAATGGGATGGTGATACAACACCAGCTTGTGTAAGCAACTTAACAGGAACAGAAGGGCCATATACAAAGGATCAGATTGCAACTATACTCAATACAGATGCTTGGACTTCTGACGAGGAACCTTAGATTATGGCTGAACGCACCACTGATGAAATCGCTACTATTTTCACTAATGCTGGAGATAGCGTAACTGTAATTAACACACTTGCTGCTTTGTCATCTCTTACTGATGAACAGAAAGATGAGATTAAGCGTAATGTAGAACATCTTGAAATTATCAAGGCATATACAAAAGAAGATGGTACGACTAGCATTTGGACATCTGAGGACTTTACGGCTCAAGATGCTGCGGTTACACTAGGAAAAACAAAATACTAATTTATGGCTCGTAAGACAACAGAAGAACTACAGCAAGAATTAAAAACATTGCAAGAAAATTATAACGAAGCAGTAGAAGTCCAAAAAAATTGTCAAAATAGAGCTATTGCTGTTAACGCTATCTTGGCTGATAGAGCAGAGGAAGAAGCCGAAAAAAAGCAAGAGGCATAGGATTTTTAATAAAATATTGCCCTGTCTGTGGTAAATGTTTTAATACGATGGAACAAAGAAAAATTTATTGCTCTGGAGCTTGTAAAACAAGGTCAAGCAGATCTAGGGGTTTTAAATAATTTCCTGTGTGTCATGCCAGATATGACATAGATTGGTGTAATACCTATAATGAATAAAAATATAAAAATTTTTAAATAAATGCTAAATCGCATCTGTCAAATTTTGAGCATTGTTTCATTTGTAATGGTAGCTTCCATGAGTGGTGGAGCGTACTTTGGTTACAAGTATGTAACTTCAGAGCAATTTAAATCAAGAGTTATGAATGAGATTCTTGGTAATGTACAAGGAATGATGCCAAAAATATTAGATAATGGTTTGCCTAAAATGACAGGCCCATCAATGCCGATTATCAAATGAAATGTTATTGGTGCGATGATGAATTAATTTGGGGTGGTGACATTGATATAGATGAATCTATGCCGACTTATCCTGAGTTTTCTGTAATGACTAACTTATCCTGTCCTAAATGTTTTGCGGAGGTAGAGATTTTAAAGAAAAGAGATGCCTACGATTAAAGTACCTGAGATAAAAATACCGAAGATAGATATACCAGAAACACCCCTTGTACCAGAACACGTTTTAACAGGTAATATTCCAGGCTGTAATTTATATCACAGAGATTTAGAAATAACCAAAAATCCTAGTATTTTATATAACGATAGAAATGCATATATAACTTGCCCAGAAGGAGAGATGCCTTCATTTAATCCAATAGAATACGATCCAAGTAAACTCATACGAACAGTAACTCCTACGCAATCTTCACAACAACCAGAATATAGACCTGTTATTCCGAAGAAGAAGGAAGAGAAAAAGACAATAGAAATACCACCCTGCCCTGGTAAAAAAGATTTAAGAATAGGAAGTTTTGTTAATGAAAAGCGTTTGGAGCGTGTAAAAGGTTATAAAAGGGGAGAAGATGGGATTGAATGTATCACTCTTTATGAGAACGTACCGTTCATCGACCAATATGTACCTACGCCTAGCATGGCTGTCTCTACTTTTTTTGTCGCTAGTATCGCTGCGACTACTCCTTTACTTCTCAATGCAATAAAACCCCTAACAAAGCAACTTATAAAACGTCTTACCAAACCCAAGAAAGATAAGGTAGAATAATTATCCGTAGATGAGTTTAATACCCGTGACTTATCTACTGGGTCAATTTGTGATTATGAGGAATAACTTGATTTGGAACGGTGGTCAGCACAACATTTCTACAGCTAACAGCATCTTCTCCTACATACTTAACACCAAGTTTCAGTTGTTCGGCACATATTTTAAGACGGTTGAGATTGACTTCTAATTTCTTGGCATCAAGCATAAACTCCTGATATTTCCTATATGTTTGGGCTGCTTGTAAACATTCCTTGTTAAAACCACCGCCTCCAAGTGGTATTTGAAAACTAGCAGTGATTCCATAATTTAGGTTGTATACTGTCTGGTCTAATCGTTCCTGTTCTGCAACATATAGAATGTTCCCAGGATTAAGCAACTGGCCTGTATCACTGTCTTTTGCAGTGTCATAAATATTGGTTCGAGAGATTGTACTTCTTGGAAGGGAAAAATTTTCTCCTTTAGTGACAAAGGGAGTGATAGCCAAAGTAGGAAGTTGACATTGTATTCCATTTGAAAATCTATGAGTAGGAAAGTTTCCATTAATCGTCTGATATCCATTATTAATAACCGTTCCACTACTTGAGGCACTTGGAGAACTTATTGTATTACTAGCATATATAGGACTTGAAAACAGTAACCCTATTGGGAAAAGATACTTAAGGAAGTTGTTTGGGTTTCTATGGTTTGTGTGCGATTTATTACCGATACTGCGTCTAACCCTGGAGCTAGAAAGTTCTCTACGAGAGAAAAGTCTGAGCCTTCGCTCACGATTTCCCACTGAGGCTTGCTTGTTAATTCTGGTGTCACCCATTGAAAATTAACTGCTCCGTTGCCTGTATTCTGACTTGTTGTATATGTCGCATCAGGTGAGATATAAGAATCTGTTTTAATATTATGGCCTTGAACTGTATAGCTGAAACCTGTTCTATAGTTTTCAGTAACAATCGTTTCTTGGATTGTAGATACGCTACGACTTGATGATTCCATTTGACCTGTAGTGAACCTTGGTGTAATACTTCCTGCATACGCACTAGGCACTGTAAAAAACAGCCATAGAAACCATCTCATTAATCAAGGCCAAGAGTGATAGTGGACTGAAGAGTTGCAGTTGTACCAGCACCCATATCAGATAGGTTTACTGTCAATGCTTGCCCACTATCCAATGTGATAGCAACAGAACCTACGTCACCACCTGATGTAACTGTATTTTTACCGAGTAAAGGAAGCGATGGCACTACCCCATTTGTTACTGTGGCAGATAGCAGACTTGGGATAGCATCGGCTTCTATATAAGTTTCTGATGCCGAAAACGCATCTCCAGTGTTTACTACATTGAAAGAAGTGTCGTAATCAACAGTAGGAACTCCGTTAGTAATACCAGCATCGGCTAAATCAAGAGAACCTATTTGACCTGCTACTGTATTAGCTTTTGGCGTTACGTTTGTACCTGCAACACTGATAGACGATCCAATACGCTCTGACGTGGCACTTGCACCTAATGTAGATACACTTGCTACTGATTGAATACTATGCGTTATATCTGCATAAGCTGGTGCGGATACAAGAAAAATAAAAGGTAGTAGTCGTTTCATTTGATGCCTACGTTGTTTTTACTATTATCTACTATTTTAGGAGCATTATTGTTCTTTTTCTTACCAACCTGTAAACCAAAACTGGCTAAACTCCCAGAAAAAATCGAAGCGATGAAAGTTGGATCAAAATCTACAATCTTTTTCCCATCAGGAGGCTCATAATAGGAAGCTGTTAACATTCCAGCACTCCAAACAAGAACTGCAATTTTAACAATCGTTTCGACACGATTACCTTCTTTTTCTTCTTGTTCTTCCATAGAAGTGCAAACTCTTGTCTAATACTAGCATTTTAGCTATGTTTGGGAAGTAACACATAATTATTTCATGTATAAGATCCTAAAACCAATCTTACTTACGTTCTTAACTACAACTGCCGTTAAAAGATTAATAGTAGATTTACTGAAGACAATTGCTAAACAAACTACAAATACCTTAGATGATCGAGCAGTCGAACTTTTAGAAAAACAACTTTTTCCAATGAAATGAAAATTACTAAATTTCTCAACATTGATATCGAACCAGCACCTCCTGAGTTGGAGTTAGAAGTTGAAATGCAATGTAGAGAAGTTTTAAAAGCTAATGATATTGATAATTTAAAAAGATATTGCACTCACCTTATAAGAAAAAAGTTTGACCAAGATATATTTATGGCTTCTTTGTTAAATAGACTTATTGAGTTAGAAGCAAATAGAGTAGTTGAACAAATGAGAAAAGAGAAAAAAAACAGAATTAATCCTATAAAGAAATTTTTTCGTATTCGTTAAGTTCTTCATCTGTAAAATCCCTAATTAATAAATTATCGATTTTATCAATTTCATAATTAAATTTAAGTACGGCAGTTCTGATATGTTCTGTAACCCAACGACCCTGATCATAAATTACTTGTGCCTTACCATTATCCTTAATAAAAACATAATGATCCTGTCCTTTCATTTGTATTTCTAGAAAGTTCTTTTCTAGATTTTTACGTCTTATCTCTTTGAGTTTGCGTAACTTAAGAATAGACTTTCTTACTGGTTTCATTGTTTAAATATAAGGCATAGTATAAAACATATGCCTTTTGTTAATTATTTTAAAATAGACCTTGTGAGCTTGTAACACCCTCTATTTTTTGTGGATTAATGTTGCCATAAATGCCGTAGTCTCCTTCCAACGCTTTAGCGTTGATATATATACATTTAGTTTGAACATTTTCTTTTTTTGTGAAGTCATAGACTTTTCCATCTGATGTTTTTGTATTTACTAGGTTTTGTATATGATCCATGAAATGAGTCACAGATTCAACTGGAATACATAAAGTAAGTTGATTTCCAAATTTACCATCATTTATATTAAATTTGATAGGTAAAGGAAGTGCTGGATTGAATTGAGAATTAGTCATTGAAGTAGTTTTGTAATACTGTTTTGATAAATTGATTGGGAGGAACATTATTGTCTTTACAATAAGTTCTTATTTGTTTTGCAAGAAGATCATCTGTACGAATTGAAAAGATGTTTCTGTTGTAATCTTTATGGCGATCTAGCTTGCGTTCTTGAAGTTGACTTAGAACTTGTTTCCCTGCAAATTCTGCTTCTTCTTGAGTCATAAAGTTGAATCAATTTCATTTATTAGAAGTGTAAGGAACTGACCTTGTTCGGCAGTTCTAATGTCAGCAGGGCCAATCTTTTCAGATGTAATCCCAAANTGAGATTTGTACTTNTNNAGAACTTCATCTTTTTTCTTGGGATACTTTTCAGATAAGTTCATAATTTTTTGTACAACAGCTTCTAAAGCAGGTTGTGCTATAGGTTTACCATAGTTCTTATCTTCAATGGATTCAACAGATTCGGGTTGTTGATTAGGTTTATCAGGAGTTCTTGTAATACCCTCCTTTGTTTCTTTTTGTTCTTGATCTAATTCCTTAACTTCAACTCTTGCCCAAAGTTCAAAGGCATCTCCAAAAGAATAACAGGCACAGGCACATAAACATCTTCGATGAGAATTTTGAATATCATTAGCAGATATTTTTTCGTAAGAAATCGGTTTATTTGCTCCTTCTGTAATCGCATAAGGATACAAAGGAAGCTTGATTCCTGTTATCACGTTTTGAAAGTAACCCATCAATAAACCTGTATTATTGGGAGTCTTCCAAACAAAATCTCCTTCAGAATTTGGTTGCAATGCGAAATACCAGTTAGGTGCATTCTCTCTGATTCGCTGTGCTGTTTTAGCCCATGCACTATAGTCAAACTTTCCTTTTTTATAAAGATCTCCAGTAGTTAAGATCCCTCCTAAATTAGGAATGGTATAAGTTTCAACTGGAGGTAGTTCAGTTTCTGTGGTCATGTTTAATTAGTATTAGTAAACTAATAGTATACTAATCACAAATAGAGGATATTGCAATATATGATCCTGGTAATTCATCCTTTTTCACATATCTTTTCTTTGTATTAAGTTCAACTACAAGAGAATCATCTTCCAATACACTTCCTCCTGCACTAACAGACAATCCATCCAAAGTGGATCTTGCAAGCTTATCGATATCTCCATTACCTCTACTTGTGCAGTATTTAGGTGCTGAAGGTTTCAAAACATCGGCATTCTTACCAGTTCCATAATGTGATTTAGGTCTTGGAAAAATAAATTCAATATCTGCTCTTACAGGTAAATTCAATGCACCTGATGTATAACATTCGAGTGCAGCTTCCTTAACATTATTTCTCCAAGGTTTTACCTTTTTTGATGCTTCGATCATTGCACCATATCTTGTTAAGGTTTTAGATCCTTGAGGAGCAGGTATTCCTACAACCCTAATTGATATTTCATTCATGCTGCGTTTCCTAGTACAAAAACTGGTTGATACCATCTCATCTTACGCTCCTTACGTTTAGCTCCCTTTAATACTGTATGCCAATGACCTCTTCGCCAATGAGGTCTTAACTTTCTTTTATTTCCAGCTACGGCCAAAATATCTTCATCTTGTTTTGGTTTTAGTTTTACAACCCTTGTTGTAAAGTCTTTTCCTACCCAACAGATAGCTCTTGGTTTAATATCACTTTGTACTTTATATTTTTTCTGTAAAGATACAATTTTTGATGGAATATATTCTTCGGTAATAATATCTGGCTGTTGATTCATTAATAAAATCAAGTTAACAACAGTTTGAAAATGTTCTTTGATCAGTTCATCAGCTACTGGTAACTGGATAAATTTGACCATATTTAAATTGTTCCAATTAAATGCGTAATAATGAATTTTATCTGGTTCGATTACAAAGTTTACATATACATCAAACTTCATTTTCGGATTTATCAACATATCTTTTGCTTCTTTGTTATTCCACTTATGGCATTCAATAAATGAATATTTAATTTCGTTTACTTTATTAGAATTAAGTAAAAAGAAACTTGGGNTTGACTANNTTTGGANTTTCTGTAAGTTNTAAGATTATCNATATTTGTATTTATTAGTGAATTACATAAATCATCTTTCAAATAGTAAGCAGGAGAGTCATAGATATATTGCTGACTCCTGTATTTACAATTGATATGTTCTCTTGCAAGGTCTTGCCAAGAATAAAAGTTTTGAGGTGATTTGTATTTGTATAAGAACTGTCCTCTTGTAATTTTTGGTTTAGTTTCAAGTACAACTTCTTTTACTTCAGTTTCCTGTTTCTTACGTTTTTCTGCAAAAGCGTCAGATAAATCTTTTTTGACTTTCTGTTTGTTAAGTTTTGGAAGTTTAGTTGGATCATTAACAGTAATCCATTTATCACCTACTTTCATTTTTAGGTTTCCTGTATTTGGATGAACCCATAAATCACCTTCTTTTGCATCACCTCTACGTTCAACTATCTTTCTTTCATTAGTTTCTTCTTTTGAAGATATGGTATTAAGTGTGTTATCAGATGTATTAAA
>FUFK010066699.1_pt1 | contig 13166 bp, 13 predicted proteins | sample 1021851 | NCBI WGS metagenome assembly FUFK01 (sample SAMEA51879418, study PRJEB19060) | metagenome | reverse complement strand
CNTNCCNATACAACNTCGCCATGGTAGAANACCCCTGCTGCGAATATACATTCATCGACAANGANAANACNGANACNNNNGTCCCCATCCNCTACTACGANATGATTGAATGGGANAGCAGNGAGCATCGCACATGGTGTATCAAGAACGCCAGCACTACTCTCCAACCNCGCATCCAGTTCATGTTCAGGAAACTAATGGTCAAGAAGGTCAACCAGGTCCCNANNCCACCCAAGAAGAACGAAACGGATGAGGAGCGCCGCGAGCGCCTAGCAGCATTCCTGCCCAAGAAGAAGAAGGCGCCGGTCCCCGAGTTCCTGCCCAGCACAGATGATGAGGCGGGCGCCAAGGGTACGGACGGGGACGAGGAGGAGGCAACAACGCCACCGCCGGAACCAAAGCGGACCAAGAAGATTACGCGCAAGCAAGTCATGACAAAGTGTCCCTCCTGCGCAGTAGTCATGCCTAAACCACAATGCTATGGCAATGACCCCGCAGGCATCCTCTGTAATGATTGCTNCGATGAGGTTGAAAGCGATTAAAAAAATATAATAAAAAAATAATGAATACAAAAGAAATATTAAAAAGTTTAAATATTTATTTATATATTGGAATACCCTGCTACGGCGGCAAGGTTTTTTCTAATTTCACCCACTCACTACTTCAACTCAAAGACGCANTACACAAATTAGATATTAANCATGAGGTNCACTTTCTTGCTAACGAAAGTTTAATTACAAGAGGAAGGAATGGAATAGTAGGNCAGTTCATGAAGGACAAGAAGTTTAGTCATTTATTATTTTTAGATGCCGATATTATATTTTCACCTAATACTATTATTAGATTATTACTTATAAATAAAGAACTATGCGGAGCATGCTATCCAAAAAAGAAAATAAATTGGGACAAGGTTAGAAAGCATTTAGACACCTACAAGGGTGATGACCTACTACCCCATATAACAGACATGAACTTTAATCCTAAAATATACAAGACCGACGACGGGCGTGCTTATTGTAACGAAACCGGAGGGTTCATAGAGGTAAAAGACCTACCGACCGGATGTATGTTAATAAATAAAAGTCTATTTTATTCTTTACAATATAAATATCCCGAGCAATGGTATCATAATAATGTCGCAGGGTATGGCAAAGGTAGACTATATAATTGGTTCCATGTAGAAGTTCAAAACGGGATTTACTTATCAGAGGATTATTATTTTTCTAGGTTAGTTAAATCTATCGGCGCGCAACCTTGGATGGACACCATGTCGGTCCTCGGTCATACCGGTTCAATAGATTATTACGGGGCGGTTAAATATTATTTAGATGGAGATTCTCTTAATGAAGATTTGAATAAATGTTTCAATTAACAATATACATAAAAAAAATTGAATTTAAAAAATAGAAATGTATTATATATATAAAAATGAGTACAACAAAAGTAGAAACGCAAACCGCTATTAATTTTATTGAATCCTCGCGCATACCCTACGTTAAATTAGATTTAAGGTATTATAAAAATGATGCCGGACAGATTAAAAAAGATGTAGGGTCCTGCCCAACTGATTGGAGGACTTATAATTATGAGAAAGCGATGGAATACAATGATGGTGGATTTCATCGCCATAAGAAAGGTCTAAATGTCAATATAGAGGCGGGAGGGTATGTAGTAATAGATACAGACAGCAAGGAAGCAGAGTTGTGGGTCAAACAAAGATTAAATGGGAGGAGGTGTCCGACCACCAACACCATGAAGGGTCGCCATCGCTATATAAAATACACAGGGCGCACATTNAAACCCGAGCAAGGCATTCATGACAAAATAGATTTTCTAACAAAAAACACCTTTGAAATGGTCGACCGACCTATCAAATATGCGGAGCATACATTAGAGATGACAAAGGAGGAGTTAGAAGAACTACTCGATACTAAATTTTGTATTTGTAGCGAGACTACAAAAGAGCGNAAGAAGAATGCCACGTCCCCTAAAATAATAGAAAGATATTTATTTGAGAATAATGACATAATAGAAAAAGAAAAANTATTTAAAATTATTGATGGATTGGATGCGGAGCAATTTGTAGCACATGACAAATGGTTNAAATTTGTAATTGCTATATATAATCAAGTNCCGTGTAAAGAAGAACATGATGAATATTATAAAAAAATATTACAATTTTTAAAAAGACAAAAATCATATAAAAATGAATACGATGAAGAAAACTTCATGCTCTTCAACTACCGCCTGCCCAATAAATTACAACCATTAGAGGGCATTACAGCAAGGACTATATGGATGTGGTTATACGAACAAAACAAGGACCTATGGACTATATTACACAGGAAGAAGATGAACCTCGACCCCGTGTCGTTCAACAAACTAGGAGAATATAAAAAACAAAGAAGAGAATTTGAGAAGAACAATTTTAAAATAAACTCAGAAAAGATAGCATATATAGAAAAAGACGTGATTAATGGCAAGGATATTTTTAGAACACAGGATGGTCTAAAAAGAAGATATCAAAAGTTAAAGACTCAAGGAGAAGAAGACAAGAAGTCAAAGTTCATAGACATATGGTTAGAGGATGAATACGCCATAGAATATGATACAATGGATTTTATTCCTCCGCCGTTAAAAACACCGGAGAGTTGCTATAATTTATTTAGTGGATTTATGATTGACAAGGCGCCCGTGCCGGACGGGTGGGAGGAAGCAGATACGACTTTGATATGGGACCATCTCTATAACCTGGCAGGGAGAGAAGACGATGTGTTCCAATATTATAAATCGTGGTTTGCTCATAGAATTCAATACCCTGGGGTTCTACCCAAGGTGGCATTGGTGTGGAGGTCACCGCAGGGATGCGGGAAGAATTGCTTTCTAGATTTTATAGGGCATAATATAATCGGGTCAGAATATTATGCGTCTACTGCCAATATCAACGACTATGTCGGTCAATTTGCTACAATCGACAAAGGCAAGATTTTATGCGTGATGAATGAGGCAGACCCAAGAGATACTCATGCTAATATGAGTAGAATTAAAGAGAAATTTACAGACCCCTATATATTGTGGGAGTCCAAGGGTGTGGATAGGTTTCCTATAAAGAACTGCGTAGGATATGTTCTACCTACTAATTGTAATAATGCTATTAAAGTAGAGGACGACGATAGAAGAATAATGGCACAGGAATGCTCGAGGGTGCCTATAATGACAGAGGATTATTTTGAGAATCTAATACCTCTATTAGAGAGCGAGCAACATGCTTACAAATTCTATCAAGAATTAAAGGCGGTTGAAGTTTCAAGAGACTACAATTTTAAGAGGCATAGACCTCTTACAGCAGAATATTTAAAGATGAAATTATACAATATACCTAACTTAGTCAGATTTACTCAGATTTTATTACAATTAGAGGATGGCAAGAATGAACCCCTAGATTTAAATTTAATACCCTCGCACGAACTATATGAATATTATAAAAATTATTGTACTACCTGTAATATTCCATGTAATATTACATTTCATAAATTTATAATAGACTACACTAATGGAGAGTTTAAAACAATAATTAAGAAAGAAATGGACCATAAACGGAGAGTCTTTTATACAGTGGATAGAGATGCGGCACAAGCATTATGCGACCACTATTACATGATGGAGGAATATAAACCCCTCTAAACCCTACATATATATATAACTTAATTTTTAAGTGTGAAAAAAAAATATCCATAATATTTATAAAATGTCTTTCCACTCAGGGTATGCTTACAAAGTCAATGCCAACCAAGAGGTAGTCGTTGATTGCCAGGGGTCTAATGTCACCGCTACATTAGATACAGGCGACCTTGCCACAAGCGCTTTACAGACTGCCGGCAACTCCTCTCTTTCTACTATTTCTTCTAATATTTCTACTATCGCTGCCACCGCATCGGGCAGTGAGTTACAGGTTGATGTAATTACATCTGCTCTACCCACGGGTGCGGCAACCGAGGCAACCCTCTCTGCTAATGGTTCAACCCTCTCCACTATATCAGGCAATGTTGCCAACCTTGCTACCGAGTCTACTGCGTCATCTCAACTCACCGAGTTACAGACCATGGATACAAGTTTAACAACAATCGCGGGCGCCGTGTCAGGGGGACAGGTNCANGTCGATATAGTTGCCTACCCTGCTGCCGCAGGTTCTCAGGCAAACCTTTCTAACGCTGCCTCAACATCNAATGGTTCATTTAGTAATGCTATATCNACACCNAACTCAAGATGTATTTCTATTTTTGGTTCAACAACCGGCACNGGTGCTATAACTATTCAAACATCCGCGGATGGTTCTAATTATTATGATTTTGAATATTCTATCTTCCCCGGTTCTAATGGTAATTTTAGTTCCACCCTCAGGAACGTTGCTGTTAATAATGTTAGATTAAAGTTTAATGAAACTGCGACAGTAACCGCCACCGCTTTACATGCCTAATTTTTTTTTTTATTTAAAGGTTAAATATGCTATATATATAGAATGATTGACATAACCGCTATATATGTACCATATTGGGATTACTCAAGACTACACGATAGGTGTTGTAGCAACAAGTCAAATGTTGCCGTTTATATATGGAAGGACTGGGAGCAAGTAAAGGACTATCAAATATGCTCGAGCGAGGCAACAACTCTCGGAGAATGGTGCGACATCCATGGGCGAAACCCTATCTTTAAACCTACGGACGACCCGCACAAGAAACAAAAAACACGAGTTCATATCAACCTGGGTATAGACAATTATTTATATATACACACATCGCTAGGAAGCAGAAGACAAAAAATACAAATCAGGAACATCGACTATAATTATTTATCCGACGAATTTGGTTCTCAATAGACAAGTAATTATGAATAGACATCTTCTGTAATCTCTTTGATGCTCTATCTCCATCCGTATCCAGTAATCGTTGGGTGACATCATCCCACTTACTAACGAGTAGTACAGGCAGGTTGCCGTAGCACTCTTTGGTTAGATGAGTCTTTAATACAATAGGCACCGACCCAAGCATCAGGCACTCCCATATTCTAGGCGCCGGGTCATGTCCCCATCCAACGGGGCATAATGTAAATTTATATCCGGCGATTGTTTCATAGAACTCTTCAACCGGCATTTCATCATAATACAACATCGCAGTTGGATTGATTTATCGCCCATTCAAGTGCTTTTTCACGTTGCCCCGACCTGATGCGCCATCTACAAAAAATCCTATCCATCTTTGGAAGTTTCTTAGTCTTAAATCTAATAGAGTCTAATAGATTCTCCTGCTCGATCGAGTGCGTAGCAAGTCCAACAGTTAGTCCCGACACTTTATTTTGAGTGTGTATTTTATTTTCTATATATGCCCACCTTGCTCTTTTAACCATTTGATTAAAAATGCCATGTTGTTGTGCNGAGTCATCGCTTGCTCCAACTATTAAAATAAAATCCTGCTCTCGCACTATATCTTTATACCATTTTTGTAGGTAGTCGGTCTTGATGTAGATAGTTCTTGGGTCGGTAGGTTTATGCTTTATTATTTTATCCTGACAACAAATCCAGTCAAAATTATTTGTATAAACATCCCCNACNTTNCTTTCTAAATGTCCGCCATCATGCCCCCAATATTTATTCATTTATATATATTTATTATAAAATAATTCTTAAATACGGACAATTTAGTATTTAAAAACATCATTTAATATATATAATATATATAATGCCCTTTCATTTTATTACCTCAGCAACTAATAATCCNGACTATTATGAATTCATCCCTATTTTTATTAAACAACATAAAAAAATCTATCCCGATTGTAAAATATCCATTCTATGGGTCAGCGACTCCGACCTTCCACAAAAATCCAACCCACAAGAAGTGCGCGACAACGCCGAGCATATTGTATATATTAAGAATAGACCAGGTATATCAGAACGATACACCGCACAAATCATGCGGTTACTTCATATAGCATCATTAAAGACAGACGACATCTGCGTGCTATCGGATATAGACTTAGTCTTATTTCAACCCTTTCCATTTGATGTAGACACATCATATGACGGTGTAACAAATTGGGGCAAGATGGGTGCCGCGGAGCGCAGAGCAAGCAAGGAGATGGCATTTTGTTGGACCTTTATGCGACCGGCATCATGTCGTAGATGGTTGGCGGATACACCGGCGCTTGGTGTAAATATTACTATGCTCCATAAAGAATATTATGTTAAAATGGACAATGTATGGGGATACAATTGGACCGCGGACCAGCAACTGCTCTATGAGAAGTTCGCGATACATACAAAGTTTATAGAAAGAGATAGAGATGATAGAATAGATAGAACGTGTCCTTACATAGACCATATATTAGGACCGCGCTTACAATATTATAGGGACTACCATATGCCCCGACCTTACTCAAAACATAAAAAACTAATAGAGGAATGGTTGAGTAAATATTAGCGGAGTCTATAAAGCATATTTATATTGCTATCTATTTGTTGTTCTACGCGCGCGACCTCCGGTGCTTTTTCTACAACCTGCTCCTCCTTTAATTTCTTCTCTTCTTTTTCTTTTTGTTGGTCCCTAATTAGTTTCGCGGCAAGTGTATTTACAGCGACATGATGATTTACATAGTCTATCATGCCCTGGATATTTTCTTCCAAATCTAAATTAAAATCAAATTTATTNTTTACAGCATCCTTAAATAATTTTTTAGTTTCCTTTGTAGGCATATGCTTCTCAACCTTCCTCGCATGCTTCATGAACAATTTTTCATACTCCTCGGGTGTTAGTTCATTTACTATATCCATCATGTCCTCCTCGGTCATTTCNATNTCCGCCTCGTCGCTTGGTTCATAAGTAACTCCGTCCTCAGGTTCTATTTCAGGTATTGCCTCATCCATTATATCATTTTTTAGAACTTGGAGGCGCGCTTTTACTTTTTCTTTTTCTATCTTTGCTTGCTTTAAATTTTCTACCTCNCGGTTCTGCTGTTCTACTGCTTGGTCCTTTCTAATCTTGGTCTGCGCTTTTTCTTCTTTCTTCTGCTCCTTCAATCTCTTCTCGGCATCTTTAAGCGCCTTTCGCTTCTCATTTGCTTTCCTGCGACCCTCAAGCATTTTTGCTTTCATTTCTTCGGTTAAAACTCGTTTCGGTTTAGTGTCAGACATTTTATATATTTATAATATATATTTATTTATGAATACAAGCGACTTACTAATATTAGAAAAACTAAATGAATTGATTTCAGAAACTATTACGCTTCAAAATGAAGTTAGAAGAATAAGAACACGGATGGACTCGCGGTGCTATCAAATAGGTAAAAAATATAAAATAATAGACAACAGCATTCTACAAAGTCAAAGGGGTCTATTTAAGTCCCACACCCTACCCACTACATTCGACCATTCCTCAAACATCATTGTTTCATTCGACTAAAAAATATATGTATTAAATATAATGTCAGACCTTAAAGCAGGCGATTTAACCATTAAACCCGTAGAAATAGACAAAAAATGCTTCAACCAAATTGATATGCCTCCGTTCCAACATCCTAATCTAATGATAGGAATAGGTCACGTAGCAGCAGGCAAGACAACTCATATGTATAATATGATTAATATTCTTAAACCTATCTATGGTAGTAATATTTTAATATTCTCACCTACCTTGATGAACGACCCCATCGGTAAAAAAATGAAAGAAGAGGAAATGTATTTAGAACATTTCGACAACTATTCTATTACAACTTTAAAATCTATATTAAAGGTCATCAAGGATGAACATGATGAACACAAAGAAAGAACCGGTGAGGATTGCCCGGAAAAATATTTAGTTATATTTGATGATATTCTCGGCACACTACCTACTAACGTACAAGCACCCGAGTGTAAAGAATTTAATAGTTTCATATCAACCTACCGGCATGGGGGAGGTATCGCGCCGGAGGGTGCGTTATCGTTACTATTCTATGACCAGCATTATAAAGATTTAAATGTTGTTCTTCGTGCTAATACAGGTATGATTTTTTTATTAGGCGCTCACTCGGAGAAACAAATCAAGACCTATGCCGAGGAGATGTGCGCAGCAACAGGCGGGTCACAAGAAAAATTTATAGATTTATATCACCAGTCAAAAGACAATAATAGATATGATTTTATGACTCTTGATTTAAGAGGTTTAAAATGTTACAGAAACTTTACAGATGAATTATATGACAAAGACAAAGAAATGGGACAGGTAGAAAGAGATGACTCAGAAGAAACAGATGACGAAAATTAAAATATTATAATAAAGTATAAATGACAGACTACGCTTCTAGATTAAACCAATTCAATCAGGGCATNAATAATGCCAATGAGCATGCCAAGAATATTAGAGACGCTATCGCAGCAGACAACGACCCAGTATCCAAAGCACTCGCCACTACATCAGCAATCGGTAGCAGTCTTGGTGACTTTGGTTCAGGATTAATGGGATATAAACATCTTAAATTAGTCTTTGATACCGCCAAGAATAAAGCATCCGCTACATCCACTCCTNNCTCCTCAACAACCGGAGGAGACACAGACACCGGGGCGGCAGCAAGACCAGCGGACCCCAACCCCGATGGAGCAGGCGACCCAGTATCATCAACCGGCGCAGGAGATAGAGGTACAACCGACACCTCACAGGCAGCAAGCGACGCGCAGAGTAGCGCTCAGCAGGCGACAGGTGCNAGCAATGCCACCGCAGGAGGGGACACCGCGCCACCAGCAGCAGATGTCAATGACGTGCCAGCAGAAAACCTAGGTAGCGCAGGCAATCCTTCCCATAATGTAGTTAGACCAGCAGGTGTAGGTGAGGATGGGTATCAAGCAAGTGCCGATAGTTTGGACGGGGATATAATNGGAGGTGCTAGCAATAGAGCATTAAGTTCAGGCATTATTAGAGGTGCCTCAGATATAGCAGACCAAGGAGCAAGCGTATCCAACATGGCGCAGGGTGCCGCGCAGGCAGCGGGGTCAGAGATTGCCCCAGCATTCCAAGGTATTAAACAGGGACTCACCGCAGTTGCCTCAAAGGTAGGTAGCGCAGTTAGTTCGGCAAGCGATGCCATAGGAGGCGTTAGTGCGGGAGCAGATGGTCTACTCGCTGCTGCCCCCGAGTTAGGACCTCTCGCACCAGTTGCTGCCGTAATCGGAGGTCTTATGTCGCTAGGAACTACAATAGCGAGTGCCACTCATAAAACTCCAACCGACACAACTCCTGCCGTACAATCGGTAGGTGCNAATATGTCGATGAACCATCCGGACCCTAACTCACAAAGCACCATCTATTAGTAAATCATCTTTNATTTCTTTTGTTTCTTCTATTCTCTTTTGTGCTACTTTATAATATTCATCCGTTAGTTCTATACCGATGAATGACCTGCCTAATTTTTTACACGCTACACCAGTAGAACCGCTACCCATAGTAGGGTCNANGACTACGCTATCGGGGTCGGACCAATACCTCAGGAAGAATAATAGTATGTCTATTGGTTTCTCCGTTTGGTGATTTCTTTTTCCAATAAAACATTTTTTAGAATGATATATGCTACCAGGTTCATCATCTGCCAGCAACAAACACGAGTCCGGTTGTATAGGTTCAAAGGACGCCTTGCTATGGAACCCGTGTTCTTTCGGGTCGTATTCCATACCGTAGATGCTNTCCTTCATTACAGATACAGGTTGAGGCGGGTCAAAATGAGGTTGNCCGATNGTCTTTCCNNNATANTCTTTATCATATCCAAAAGCATCTTTGTTGCCTTTCTCGGCAAAATATATTTTAACTCTATTACCCTTGCCGTCATCTTTAATTACATGGTCGGGTTCAATAGTGCTTTCGGGTAGTTTCGGGTCCCACTTTGGTCCGATGCCACCGCCGTGCTTAAACTTTACNGGTTGCCCCTCCCATGCGCACTCGGAGTACACCTCCTCACCTTTCTTATATGTCTTCTTACTTTTTCTATCTATATCCTCAACAACACTACCGGGTTGAGTCGGTTCATATTTAGATGATGTATTGTTCTCTTTCTTATATCTTACACCAACCTCAGGAAAGGCAGGTTTAGAATAGTTGCCCTTACTATCAAGTGTATGGTCGCTCATCTCTTCTTTAATCTCTTGATAGGACGACGGCAGATGAGGGTCAAAATTTTTATTATTAGCAGGGTCTTTCGCATTAAATGAATGGTCATCAACTATACCGTAGATGCTCTCACCAGTCTTTTGTTCTTCTTTTGGTTTCGGTAATAATTGTTTAATCCTCTTATGATATTTATCTCTATTGTATTTCGGCGCCTGTTCATAGAAGAAGTAGACCATCTCATGGGCGCGCATCGGTCTATATCGAGAAGAAAGTCCACCGGTCTTATTTCTTTTCTTCCATACCATATCCATTTTGAAACCTTTCTCCCAAGATTTAATTAATTGGTAACCAAATTTAGTAGAACAAAAATGAATACACGCAGTCTTTTTTGATTTTCTAATTCTCTTAAACTCTTTCCAAAACTCCTCAAGGTCAATACAAGTATCCCACTTACAATTTGTTTCACCATATGGTAGGTCACAGATGACGAGGTCCACAGACTTATCGTCTAATTCTTTCATTACACTTAGGCAATCACCCTTCAATAATTTTGTGTTAGGCATATAAATATATTATATTTATAATTATTAAAAAATGAACGATAGGGTCGCTATTTTAATTAGTTTATGTAGCAGAAATCAATCGTGGAATAATATAGGGGATATAGATTTTTTTAGATATTTCTTACCAGGATTTTTAGAAACAATGTCGCATGATGTAGATTATGGCATATATTTAGGATTTGATGACAACGATGAATTTTTCTTAAAACATAAAGAATATTTAGAACAAAGATTATACACTAACGACAAAGTCATCTTACTACCACATCAACAGACTAATAGCAATCCGTGCGAGGCATGGAATATATTAGCACGGAAAGCGCGGGATGATGGGTATGATTACTTTTATCAGTGCGGGTCCGACATCTACCATATAGTAAATGGATGGACTCGGTATTTTATAAATATATTAAAGCAGAATAAAAACATCGGCATCTGCGGAGGTGTCGACAAAATGTTCTGGTTGGACCGGGTCAAGCGGGACATGGTTGGTATAATAGAAAACGGATTTTTTCATAAAACTCATTTAGATATAATAGGAGGTGTATTTAATAAACAATTAAAAAATTGGTTTAGCGATGATTATATTAGCGGGATTTATTACAATAATAATAGGTGCTTTATTCAACCGATGCTTCTTTATAGAAATACAAACAGGGTAGGACAACAGGATGGAGTTGATAGATATAAACCCGATACAAAAATGAAAAATACTTATAAAAAATTAATAGAAGAAGACTCAAAGAAAATATCTCTATATATAAAAAATAATTCTTAAAATTAAAATATAAATATAATATATAAAAATGAGTAATGTTATGAGTCAAGCAGAGGTCGGAGGGCAGCAGGGTCCTCCACCAGGTTCTAATCCTACTACGCAGATGGCGTCGGGGTCACCCAAGTTGTCATCCGTAAAATACAAGACTATCTTGCCCATCGGCAAGACATCAGGTTATAAAGAGAATGAAAAAATTGAGTATAATATAAACCCCGATATTGGATATTTTGATGGCAAGCAGTCATATTGGAATATTGTAGTTAGAAATACATCAACATGGGACAGCGGGCATGCCTCCGCCGTGCCAGTTATTTTTAACCCAAACCAGGGAGGTCATGCTATTAAGAATAGAGTTCAATTACAGGACATGAAGGGTCTATCATTAGAAGACACCGAGAATGCTAACCTTTATACAGGCATCCTCAATGCCTACGGTAATGATAGCGATGTATTCTCCTCCCTCGCGAGAGTTGAGGGTATTACAGGAAGAAGTAATCAGAATCAGCACACCTCCATCGCCAACGTAGACAATCAGTACTTCCTTCCAAATGCCGGCGCCGCAGGACTCACCGGCGAGAGTGCCAACACCCAGGTCGGAGGTAATGTATCAGTTGCTACCACTTTCTGCCTACCATTCAACCTTGGATTATTCAGTGCTTTCTCCGGAGAGCATATGGCATACCCTAACCTTGATATTGGAGGAACCCGCCTCACCCTTTATTTAGAACAGGCGCGCAGATGTATGACATCACTTTCTTCAGAGTTCTANCGCGAGAAATCCGCCGGAGGCAACGCTTACAACGGCATAGTTAATGTCAATCATAGATTAGAAACNACTGCCGGTGCTATGGATGGGCAGTCTAAATTTTTAGTAGCGNTNGCNGNNTGTAATACAAGTTTAGTCATTAATGGCGATGCTTATAATGTCGGCAAGGTAGCATTCAGAGCAGGCGACCAAGTAGTCCTCAGCGGAGGTGCCGGCGCAGACCACACAGGAACAGTTCAAGAAGTTAAAATCAACAAGGGTGCTGCTTACAACCAGGTAGAGATTACATTATCTGCNGCATCCGGTGCCACAGACTTTACTGCCATTCAATGGGCGCCATACACAGTTTCATATGAATTAGACAAGGTTGAACTCAAACTATTAGAAACAGTCCCCGATGCCGGTACAATCAACAGCATTAGAAGAGCGATGAGTAATGGTATTAATTACAATACCTACCAGTTAAATAAATTATCATCCGCCGAGCAGTTAGTCAATGCGGTGCTTAATATTCCAACCGCTATTACTCGCGGACTTTCTATAATGGTAGTCCCAGTTCAGATTAGTGCCAGCGCAGGAGGTGCCACCTACGGCATCAACGGGCAGGATTACAGGAACTCATACATGAACCCTGTTATAGATAGTAATTTCTACGGCGACAATAATTATAAATATCAATGGCAGATTAAGAATATTTTAATACCTAATAGACAGGTTGAACTCAACTCGACCATAGAAAATGCCAACGACAACAGCATTTATTACTTACAGCAGACTATGGCACTTAGACCCATGAAGACCGTCAAGGCACTCGGAGAGGGCAACGAAGAGGGACGCACCAACCCCGACAAAGAATTACTCCTTCCTTTCTTCTTCCCTATCTTGCTCGCACCCATGGGTAGTTCATACAACCTATTAGATAGCGACCC
>FUFK010067733.1_pt1 | contig 13167 bp, 21 predicted proteins | sample 1021851 | NCBI WGS metagenome assembly FUFK01 (sample SAMEA51879418, study PRJEB19060) | metagenome | reverse complement strand
CCTTCATACCAGGAGCAAACACAACATAAGACATCATGGTTTCAGACATAAAGCCTTTTGGTCTTTCTTGATTCTTAGCTCTGCCAAAATCAAATACAAAATTTGTACCTACAATAAACTTACCTACATACCTGTTTTTAACCTGNATGTTTTTTTGTTCTCTTTTGTATCTACTATTCTTTGGTGGGTCATATTCAAAATCTTTCTTATGGAAAGAGTATCCACCATACCTGTTGTTTTTCTTTTCGTATTTGTATGAGTCAATGGTTAAAAACTCAGCATCCATTACTTCAATAGTGTAATCATCGTAGGGATGTCCACCATATCCATAACCATTTGAATCATATGGTCTGTCGTTATTACCATATTTCATGGAAACTAACTTAGCCATTTCCTCATACTCCTCATCGTCAAACTGGTCGCCTGCTATCTTTTTCAAGTCTCTGATATTCATTCTTACAATCTCACCTGCGTGAACAATATCTCTAAAGTCAGGACTTGATGTATAAGATGTAACCAATCTTTGAGGGTCAACATATCTCATTTTTACTTGACCATTAGTATCTGTTTCTGTTTTTACTCCACATATTCCAATAGTCACTAGGTCTCTAAGAAGGTCTTCTTTTACGACATCAAAGTCGCAAGCCTCCATAACAAACTTAATTGCTTGTTCCATTGCAATTTCAGCAGACTGCTTGTAGTTTAAATCCATATACAGGTCAACCTCTTCTTCGTCATCAAGAGCTTTTCTATCCTGTAAAATATCTACACCCATACCTTTTAACTTATCAGCCACATCTTTTACAGCCATATCAGCCATGAGGTCAGCTTTTTCTTCTTTTCGTTTGTTGGTAGATAAAGGGTCAATAGCATTACAAAGAACATCAAACTCTTGGTTCATCATTCCTCCTACTATTACATCTACAAACTTAGGTATGATTGCTATAGGGCTCCAGTCAAGGTTCATGTAAGACTGGTCACCTTGTCCATCTAATAAGTCTTTATATTTTTGTACATTCTGATTTCCTTCAGCGTATCTTCTGTTTTCTGAAAATGTAAGNTTCTGATAATCGTACAGTGTCCTGTTTTTTTGCATGTGGTCACTATACATTTGTTTAAGGTAAGAGAGTATATATTCTTTTGTGTTCTTTACTTCTGGCGAAACAAATGGGGATGGATAGCCACCCTTCTCTCTTCCTGTATTTCCAAACTTTTGGTACATATTATCTAATAAGTTTAGAGGTCATCCCTCTGTTGTTATATGTTCTTACAAACACTACTGGTTTGCTTTTCTCTTTCTTTGGCTTAACATGCTTTTGTGCTGCAAGCAGCGTAATCCCTGATGCCATAGAAGCATCGTATTTTGTTCTATTCGTAGGCTCAAACTCAGCCCAGTCTTTTAGTAGGTGTGTAAAAAAACATCTACCAATAGCTCCAGTATCATCATCATATCCTACAGCTTCGTATACATAGACCTGTATTGCATCTATAATACTATTTATAACAGCTTCACCTGATGATGGCAGTCCTTTTATTTTTTGACCTCTACTGTTTTTTGTATGCGTCACTTCTGGTCTTTCCATTAGATATTCACCATAACCTCTTTGTGTCATGTAGTTTATCAAACCAATCTTGTTGTTTTCCACAAGTATTTGGCAACCATAAAACTTACACATCAATATCATATCCTCATAGAACATCTGTACTGTTGGTGGTCTGTTGATGTATTCAGCTACAAACATGTGTGTTTCTGCTGGTATTGCTGGATTGTATTTTCTAAATACATACGCAGCAGCATCAGATTTTTTACCATCAGTTGTAGTGCTATGGTCATAAGGGTCAACTCCAGCCACGATAGTGGCTTCGTTTTGTGGAGCCCACTTACCCCTACGCTTTACAACACTGTTTCTCTCACTCTCTTCTGGCAGCCAAGCTATTTCCCATCTTCCATTTTTATCTGGAACAAACATTACATTACCATCTCTCTGACCTGCTGTCCATATAAAGTTACCTTTAAATGTCATCGGTCTTAACAACGAATCAATGTAATCAATCTGAGAATATATCTTCTCTGCATCGAATGCACAGTTTTTGTTATCTATCCTGAATGCTTCTTCTGGTGTATATGGAAATTGTCTCTTGTGTTCTGACAATCTAGCTGTATCATTCTTTAAGCTTTCCCTAATATTATCCAGATATGCTTTAGCTCCTTCTATATCTGAGTTACCATACTCATCTATAAACCCTTCGTACCCATCGTATGCAGGAGTAAAGTATCTAAAAAGACCTGACCTTGTTCTGTTGTTACCATCTCTATCATCAGGATTACTATCATCCCAAATCTTTTTGTAGTTTTCACCACCACCCTTAGTCATTTCATTTACTGTAGATGGCATAAAACAAGTACCAACAATCTTTGTACCAACAGACAAACATGGCTTTACAATCTGCCAGTTTTTTGATACATCAGCTTCTTCCCACTTACCAGCCTCATCACACATAAAGTATTTGAGTTTGGTAGAGTCGTAAGAGTTCTCCTTGGTGTTTCTCCAATCTATTTTGGAGTTTAGTGCATTTGATTTCTGTACACCCCTGGTTGTCTTTGTAATTCTTTCACCAGGCTTGGCAAAAGATAAAACAGACTTGGGGCTATCTGTACCCTCTATGATTGGTTGAAAAAATTCAGGTAAATTCCTGAACATAAACACAACCTTTTCAAATAGCTCTCTAGCATCCTTACCAGTCTTTGATAATAATCCACCATGTGCATTATAGTTTCTGGTAATATCGTATAGAGCCATACAAGCACCTTTCCAAGAAGCACCCTCCCTTCTGTGTTTTATCATTTGCATTCCAAAACAGTCTGGGTCTTTCTTGCATGTTTCCCAAAAAATAAAGAACCTTCTATCTCTATCCCTGTACTCAGGGTATCCAATATCAATCTTACACCAGTTTAAGTAGAAGTAATGGTTGCCTGTAATGTATGTAGGCTCNCCATTATTCATGAACCAGTAACCATTCTCTCTCCTTTCGTACTCTTTCTTTACAAACTCAGCTTTATCTTTGGAGGGAAGTAAATCCCAGTCGTTAGGAAGACTATTTCTTTCCCACTTCTGGTTTTCCTTTTTCTTCCTACTACCTTCGATTTCATTGAGTGATGGTTGTTCTGGTAAATGAATGGTTAATTCGCTTATTTTAACTTTAGTTTTACTTCCCATTCAAACCTGATTTCAGATTACAAATATACAAATTTAATTTGTTATTATCAAATGAGTTTATTATATTTGCAGCTTTGTAGGTTTATCCTACCTAGTCTCATTTATTTTGTCGCTAAGAAGGGGTGATGTTCTATCACCTCTTTTTATTTGCAAACTTTTCAGCAAAACCAGCAGTGTATGTAGAATCATCTTCTTCTACCTCATCTCCATTTAGCTTTGCTTCCAACTTAGCAACATCAAATATAATCCTTTGAGCATCTTCAAAACACTCTCTCTTTGCTTTTGCAGCATTACGAGCCTTGTCGTCTTGAAGCTCCTCTCTGTCAAGTGGTCTTTCTATCTCTTCAATTAAAATATCTAAACCTTTTTTGGCAGCCTCAATCAATCTTACTATGCTTGCTTTTGTGTAATTATTCATTTTTGAAACTTTTTCTTTGCCCTATCTGATATAGGTATCGCATCACCTACCTCATCAATCCTTACAAAAGTCATATTNGTGGATAGAACAATAGTCTGTCGACCATCATATACGCTGTGAGCCCTTGCTTCAAGCTTTAAATCAATACTTGTCGTTCCTATGGCTTCTACCTCTCCATATATCTTTAGTAGCTGACCTTCTTTAGAGGGTTTTTTAAATACGCATTTATCAATAGATACAGTAACCATTCTTGGAGTATCGCAACATTGAGATGCAAAAGCAGCACCTGAAGCATCTAGCCAAGCTAGAAGTTTGCCACCAAAAAGATTACCATGAAATCCTAAATCGCTTTTTTTAACTGGGTGTGTNTTTAATAACTGCATTACGCTCCTACATGTATATGTTCTGGGTCAATAATAGCACATATATCACTATTCCTCATCCTCAAATATTTTTTACCATCGACACTCATCTCGTAATCTGACAATCTAGAATACGCAACTAAGTCACCAACCTTGAAATCTTTTGTGTGTTTATTGATGTGTCTAACCCAACCACAGCTATGAATTTCGTCTGGAAACTCTTTCAACCATAGACCACTTGGTGTTTTACATGTCTCTTCAGAAAAGAATGCCCTCTCAAGAAATATAAAGTCTTGAATCATTTCTATTTCTCCATCAATCTCTTTCTTGCAATATATGTGAGCATAATCTAACTCAGCATAATCCTTACCTTCATACTCAAACCACCTCTCTGGCTGGCAAATAAAGTGATGAACAAATACCCTATCTCCTTCCTCCAGCTCTACATCAAAGTTTTTCATGTGTCTGGTTAGTTTTGCAGGCAATCTTTTTATTACAGCATCTTGATTTGTATGTTGTAGTTTGTCCCAGTATCCAGCTTGGTAAAGTGTAACACCAGATTTTGTTTCTGCAATATCTGATTTGTCTTCAAACTCTAAAAGAGTTTTATTGTTTAGCAGTTTATAGTTCATCGTACACAGGGTTTATGTCATACTCAATAACCATTGGTTGTCCAAAGAAGTCTTTCCATTTAAAAGCAACACCTGGTTCATTAGTTTTTGAGCAGTAAACACTGTAGCATACATCTCCATAAGCTTCATGGTAGGCATCATCTCTGGTGATAGCCTCAATCTTTAGAGTGCCACCAAGAATATTTTTACCTACAACATAGGATATTCCATCCTTCATATCACCCTTTGCTATGGTGATTTTTCTAATTACATCGTTTGATAGTTCCATTTAATTATTATTTATATAGTCATCAATATCAGACGAGCCTCTGCCATGAAATTCATTTAGCAAATCAATCTGTGAGTATATATGCTCATAGAATAAATCATCACTAATATCCTTATCAACCAGAGTTATCAACTCATCTTCATCATATTCTCTATTGTATATTGATACAGAAAAACAAAAGTGAAATCCCCTCAATTCATCCTTTAATTTGTTTAGGTCTTTTATTACTCTTTCTAATCTTTTATCTGCATCCATGTCACAAATATACAAAATAAATAATACAATACGCAGCTTGTGAAAAACCCAACACCCCCTTTGGGTAAACCCAATACATAATAATACATAGTATATAAGATATATATATAATACTCTATTATAAAACCTAAATATAATATATATATCTCTTGTTCGATTTTGTTTAAAGGAACAAAATTCGTATATTTGTACGATGATATTCAAAACAATTATAAGATTTTTTAAGGCGATATTTAGGCACGCTAACAACAAGTTNAAACATGTGCCATCAAAAGTGTGGGCAGAAAGATTTGAAAAATGCATGACCTGTGTATACGCTACAGAAAGCATCCCAGAGATATGTACTAAGTGCAACTGCGTAATTTATAAGAAAACAGAGTGGGCTTCAGAAGAGTGCCCTATAGGTAAATGGAAAAGATATGAAGGTTAATGATAAAGATTTTAGAGATACAGTAGAAAGAATTGTTGTAGCAATTATATCTGGTCAAGCAAATATATATTCTAATCAAAACCAACTACAAATATTAACTGAAGATGTTCTTGGTAACAAAGATACAAGAAGTGAAATAGTAGAAGCATCCATTAAAGTTGCTAAAGATATTTATACTGGTGTTAAGAAAGTACAAAACTCTGGACAAGATTCTATAAACATACAAGCTGGAGACCAGTTTACAACTAACACAAGAAGTATATCATAATGTCTGACAAAATCAAAAGAGCAAGAGCTACAATGAGAAGGTTAGGTCTGAAAGGATTTAACAAAGCAAAAAGAACACCATCACATCCAAAAAAATCTCATGTGGTGATGGCAAAAGAAGGCAACAAAGTAAAGCTAATAAGGTTTGGTCAACAAGGTGCTAAAACAGCAGGTAAACCAAAGTCTGGCGAGTCCTCAAGAATGAAAAAGAAAAGGGCATCATTCAAAGCAAGACATAGAAAAAATATCCTTAGAGGTAAAATGAGTGCAGCCTACTGGGCTAACAAAGTGAAGTGGTAACCAATTAAAACAACTGTTATGTATAAAATGAAGAAAGCCAAAAAGGCTAAGAAGAAAAAGAAGTAAGACGCTTTTTTGACATGGTAGGGATGTGAAACCTTGGGGTTATATGTATAGCAGCAAGGCGTAGCATCCCAAACCAAAACGCATTCTCTCTAGGGGGTGGGGTCAATCTAACCTAGTAGCGAATCAATTCCTACACCTACACATCCACCCTAGTAACTACTACTAAAATATTTGCACACTACTACTAACTTATCGCATACATATTACATCTCATATGCGTACTATATATGCAAAAATGGAATGTATGTATGTATGAAAGGAAAAAGTCCTTTAGGATGGCTCTAAATGGTCTTATTTCGCACACTACCATAGGTGGAGCGTAACCCCCTACCTACCCTAACCTAGTTCAACCCTTGAACATTACCAACAAACATTCCACAATTCACCACAAATTACCACATTTTGCTAGGTCTGGTATCTAGTAAAGTTCACTTTTCACACTTTAACTTTCAAAATCTGACGTTTTTAGCCAATTTTGACACAACATTTTTGACAATTTTGGTGCCAATTTGATGTGTTTTTGAGGTCAATTCTTATCTAGTGAATGCATTTTTATTTAAATTTATTTGGAAATTAAAGTTCAATGGTTGTATATTTGCCCCAACAATCGTTCATTGACATACTGAATTACTGCGACATCAACGCTCACTAGGTTGCATACCTAGTACGCTTGGCTCTCGTTCCCCTAGATTACCCTCGATGTGATATTGATAGGAAATAGGGTAAGATAGATTCCAGATGATATGCGAACATCTATAATCAAGTAAAGCGTAGTAATTTAGTTTTTGGGATACAGAGTAATCTAGCAAGTAGGTGGTACTACTGCGATGTGGTTACTCTAGGGTTTAGGGAAATTCGACAATGTCGAAACCTGCCTAGAATCTAGCGTAGGTCTAGTAGAGGTGGCTACTCTACTACTGATGAGACAAGCCAACAATAACCCTTAAATTTACGATAATGTCAACATTTCAATCAATAGAAGTAAAGTACGAAAACTTGAGAATAAAAGGTTTGCTAAAGAAGAAACCCCCTCAAGTAGTTATCAAGAAGTAATACTGATGAGACCTTGTGGGTCGAAACACTAGAGAATATCAATAGGCGACCTAGTCGAAGCTACTCGACTAAAGTGATGAGATACACCTCTAGTGTCTATTACATAACCCCTAAATTAAATTACAATGACAAAGTTTTTAACCCTTTATCAACTAGGAAAGAGAGCATTTGATAGTGCTACTTACAATGAGAATCTTCACTACTACATTACATCCCTATGTTTAGATAGCGATTATGGACTAGAGTATGTTTCTAGGGAAATGACTAAGCTATACGAATGTAGGTCAAGAGTTTTGGATATGGACTTAGACCATGCTAAAGAGAATAGATTACTAGAGAAGATATATGTTGCTATGGTAAGACAATACAAAGCAGATATGAAAATATCTGAAACACTATCTAAAACGAATGAATTACTAGATGAGTATGGTATTTATTAACCCAAGTAATACTGATGAGATTTTATGAATCGAAACACTAGAGTAATCTAGTGTCTATTACTAACCCTAAATAAAATTAAAATGAAGAAGATTGAAAAATCAGTTACTAGAAAAGTGTACTCAAATAGAGGTGGTGGTGTAGAGATTTCACTAGCGAACTATGGTTACTATGGGGAGTTTATGAGTGCCTACCAGAACTATCTGGGTGGAGGTATGCTTGGCTCTATACAGAATGACTGCACCATTAAAGATTGGAAAGATAATTCCAAACTTACTAGATTAGCAGAGGAGTTACGCAAGATGTATGCTGATGAAAATTATCAAGAACTAGAGTGGACTGATGGTTTACCATCTAGTGCCTACTAAAGTATTACTGATGAGCCTTCATGAGGCGAAACACTACTGATGTGAATCAGAGGTGTCTAATACTAACCCCCTAAATAAAAAAAACAATGGGAAATATGAGTTATTGCAGGTTTGAAAACACTGCTAGTGATTTATCAGATTGTATAGATGCAATTGAAGAAATGAATTACAACAATGGTCTAGATAGATATGATGACCCTTTGTCAGATAGTGAACAATACGCATTTAAAAGTATGATAGATATGTGTAAATATTATCTAGAATTATCTGAGCGATTGGTAGAATATCTCGATGAGGATGACTATGGAGATGAATAGAGTATTACTGATGAGACCTCAAAGGTCGAAACACCTCTAGTGAGGTGTCTAATACTAACCCTAAATTTAAATTATTATGAAAGAGAAAATGATTATGGATTTAATTTCTGGAACGAATGGTCGTTTCTTTAGTGCTACCTTTGTAAAAGCAGATGGCTCTTTGAGAAAAATGAATTGTCGTATTGGTGTAAAGAAATACACTAGAGGTGGTGGTCTTAAATACAATGCCAAAGAGAGAGGTAATGTGATTGTTTATGATGTAGTAAACAAGGGTTACAGAACCATTCCAGTAAGAAGAATCAAGCAAGTAAAGATTGATGGTATGACCATCAGCTAAAAAGCAATACTGATGAGACCTAATTGGTCGAAACTACCCCTAGTGGGTGGTCTATTGCAATAATGCAATTAAACCCTAAATTTATTTTATTATGAAAACTAGAAATGAAAGAATCTTTGATGTACTTCAAGAAACTAAAACTAATTGGAATGTAAACAAGCTACCTCTGGTAGCAATAGATTCTGTTACAGATTACAAATTTGAAACAGAAACCTATGGTTTGTTTCGTTCTGACAATGGTAACTGGCTAGGTAGCGTAGGTAATCGTTATGAGGTTATGCCTAATCAAGAACTAGCTGATATTATGGTTGGTATCCAAGATAGGTTTGGTGGTGAGATACTTGGAGGTAGTTTACAAGGTGGTAAGAAGATATACTACCAGATGACACTACCAAAAGAGTTTGTAGGTAGAGATGTTATCAAGCGTAACATTACTTGTCTTAATTCTCATGATGGCACATCTAGTATTGGTTTTGGCTCTACGAATGTAGTCGTATCTTGTCAAAATATGTTCCATAGAGCAATGAAAGACCTAGCTAAATTCAGACACACAATGTCTGCTAGCGAACGACTTTCAGTTGCAGTTAAAGAATTTCAGAAGGCGTTAGATACAGATAGAGCGTTGATGGATGACTTTAAGGAAATGGCTGATATTCAGATAGATAAAACTATCATTGAGCAAGTTATGGGTAGTGTTTTCAAGGTAGATATGAACAGCAAAATGTCTGATAATTCTACCAGAAAGCGTAACCAGATTTCTCAATTCGAGTCAGCTTTAGCTAAAGAAACTAGAGAGAAAGGTGGTACACTATGGGGTCTGTTTAACGCAGTAACATACTACACCAACCATCTAGAGAAGAAGCAAGATTTGAATTACTTAATGTATGGTAGTGGCTACAAGAAGAACTTGGTTGCCTTCAATACCATCAAGAAGTACATGAAAACTCCAGAGCCTAGTGTTATTGGCTCATTCGATGAGAATGGAGATACGATTTAGTAATGCTGATGAGACCTCAATGGTCGAAACAATGAAGGGTGTGTAATGGTTGTAGAGTAATTACCTACTATTCACTTAATGAGAGAAAAGTCAATTGCGACACCAACCTCTCGCCCAACATTGTCCATTACAAATGTTTAACCCTAAAAAAAATATTATGGAAAAAGAATTAAGAAAGTTGTCTCTATGGCTAAAGTCAGCAGACAAGTATGAATTTGGATATGACTCTACATATGATGGTGTACTAGAAGAAAGGATTGCAAAATCTCAAGAAGAAGTGTGTCATAAAATTGGAGAGTATATCGAGGAGATACTAGATATGAAGAAGGAAAATACAAAGGATTGTATTTAGGGGAAGTGGACTACGCCACTATAAATAGAATTTAAGCGTAGAGCGTTCTATGGTATACTAGATGTAGTAAGTAGGTGAGTAATAGGGAGTTAGCCTCACGTAAAAATCATCCCCAAAGGCAATAGTCAATGTGCTTTACATCAGTGTACCATAGAGGTATTATTAACCCTAAAATTAAATTAAAATGAGAAAAGTAACTTATGATAGTGTAAAAGCATTTATGAATGCTGAAACTTTCAAGAGTAGTAACACAGAAGTAGAAGTTCGACCTAATGTTACTATATTAAAGCTATTTGGTAACGAAATTGCTTACAGATACAATGACCCAGAAAGGACATTGAGTATTACAAATTGTGGTTGGAAAACTGCAACAACAAAAGAACGACTCAATGGTATTGATGAGGTGAACATCAGACAAGTAAAAGGTGTCTGGTATCTGAATGGCAATGAATGGAATGGTAAACTAATAGATGTTAAATAAAATTAAATTAAAATGAAAGTAAAAATTATGCAAAGGTCTGTGTATCATAAATACGCAGAAGTAGAAATTGAGATTCCTGACCTCATAGATTTAGAATCAGAGGTGCATGAGTATCTCCAAAACAATGAACACTTGTTTGTTGACAAGATAGATAAAGCTATTAGCGAATCTAAATTACAATTTGGGAGTGGTGTAGAAGAGTACAGAGGTATGTGTGAACTAGAGGCTGACTCTGAATGGAGGTATGAACTTGGAGATGGATATGGAGGTCATCTCTAGAACTGGACTATGCCAGTATAAATAGAAATTAAGCATAGTGCGTTCCTTCTACATTAGTAGGAGGAGGTTTTATTAACCCCTAAAACTAAATAAAATGGGATACAGAAGTACAATTGTTTTTGGAGTAAAGGAAAGTAACTCTTCAAAGCTAGATGAGATTTTGAAGAAATACAACATGACACCAGATGAAAAGGTGTCTAGAGATTACAAGAACTACAAAATGATTAAGGACAAAAATGGTCGTTTCCTAGAATGGGAAAGGACTGATGATTTGGAGATGACTATCTACAAGTTTGAATACATCAAATGGTATTCTGATTACCCAGAAGTCATGGCTATAGATAAGTGCCTAAAAGACCTATATGAAGAAGGTAGGCTCACAGAACGAGATGACACCACATTCCTTGTTGCACTAGGAGAAGAGGGTGAAATATATTCAACCATAGGTGAGTGGCATAATTTTGTAGGTCATGTGTCTGAACTAAAAATTCATGAAACATATTAGAAGTTATGAGATTTTTGAGATTATTAGGAGACCTTGTATTGTTTCTGATACAATGTGTATTTGTGGTTGGGATATTTTCAGCCATCATTTTTGCCTTAGTCATGCTTTGTCTAGGCACCAGTCATGCTTTTTCTGGGTAAGTAGTGGACTACACCACTTTAAATAGAACATTAAGTGTAGTGCGTTCCCCCTCTGGGGGAGGTTGTTTAACCCTAAAATTATATTTAATATGAAAACAAATGATTCAAATGTTATGGAATTTATTGATGAAGTCGTAACACAAATGACAGAATTGCACTTTCACGAAGATACTTTTAAAGTAATAGGCGAGAAGGGTATACATTTGCGTTTTACAGATGAAGCACAAGATTTCTACAACGAAAGGTACGATGAAGTCGAAACATTATTTACTAACCTAATTTTAAACCCAAAAGAAGATGAAAGACAATAAACTAATAGCAGAATTTATGTGGGAACACTCCATAGTACTTGATGTTTCAGATACTAAATATCACGAATCTTGGGATTGGCTCATTCCAGTAGCACAAAAATTGATAGATGTATATTGGTCAATAGATGAGCAAGATGAACAAGACCTACAATCAAGTATTTTGAATGACAAATTAGATGTTGTTTACCAAATCGTAGTAGAACTTATTGAAAAATATAAAGATGGAAAGCAATAAACTAATAGCAGAATTTATTAAAGAAGAGGGGTAACACCCTCTTTTTTTTTGCTCAAAAGTGTAGGATTTGAACTTTATATTTAGTACATTTGTGAACTGAAAATGGTACAATAGTATCACACAACCTTTTAAATTATTCTTTTATGGAGACATCAACACAAATTATGACAGATAATGCTAGGTCTTATCTAGCAAACATTGATAGAACTTTAGATAGGATAGAGCGTAAAAGCGTTTATGTTCTTTTTGCATATAGTGGAGACCATTGTTACCTCATGGATTTCTCTACTGGAAAGATACAAGTAATAGAGGTAAAAATTAACTAAATTTATTTTAAATATGGCTAAAACAAACATGGCTATTTGGGACAAGGTCTCAAAGACAAATCCAAAGTACACAAAGCAAGTAAACTTTGGTCGTAAATTTACCAGTATCAATGCTCAATATCAGTTTATGGTAGCGACAGAGCAGTTTGGTGCTTTTGGAAAGGGATGGGGTGTAGAGGAAGAACACTTCTTTATGGTAACAGATGGTCTGCTTGGATACCAAGCAACTATGTTCTGGAATGATAAGGATGGCAAGTATACCTCTTCTATCAACTCTTCAATAGCTACTCACAACAAAGGTGGTAAGCTAGATGATGATTGCTTTAAGAAGGTGTCAACTGATGCCTTGACTAAAGGATTATCAAAACTAGGATTCTCTGCTGATATATTCTTGGGTATGTATGATGACAACAAGTATGTTGCACAAGTAACTCAAGAGTTTAGTAAGGATGAAAAGAAACCTAAACTATCTGATGCACAATTCAAAGCTATGAACAAGTTTATTGAGGATGGCAAATCAGATGTTGTAAAGAACAAGTTAGCGAACTACGAACTGAACGCAAAGCAAAAGGAGTGGTTTACTAAAGTATTTAAGGTTGAAAAAGCTATATCGTAATGAACTCTGATAAAGCTAAAACAGACCTAGAAAGGTTTGAGAATGATGATGTGTATTATAGGGACTCTGAATATGTTACCAACTCTATGTTAGGTAAACTGAAGAGGTCTCCAAAACATCTCGCCCACTATCTTAAATATGGTTCTGGCTCTAGCCAAGCATTAGAGTTTGGTAGAGCGTTTCATCTTTGCATCCT
>FUFK010066767.1_pt1 | contig 13168 bp, 11 predicted proteins | sample 1021851 | NCBI WGS metagenome assembly FUFK01 (sample SAMEA51879418, study PRJEB19060) | metagenome | reverse complement strand
AAGGCATTTAATCAGCGAGAGGCTGAAGATAACGCAGGAGTGATTGAATCGCTCCAATCTTTAACCAGCAAACTCAAACACCTATGAGGAGTTACTATGTCTGAAGACATAAAGAAGACGCTCTCTCAGTACGGCGAGGCTTTTGATGAATTCAAAAAGTCATACGACGAAAAACTGGAGAACATAGCCAAAGGTGTGACTGATCCCCTTCTGGACGGAAAAATTGATGCGATTGAAGCAAAGATGGATTCGCTGGAGAACGTGAATCAGCAACTGATGGCTCAAAAGGCACACGCTGAGAAGATGGAAGAGCAGATGGATAGGCTGGAAACAGCTCTCCGCCGCCCTTCTTCTGGTTTCAGCGCGAAGCAAATTGACGAAAGCCATGCTGCTTGGGACAAGTATTGTCGCAAAGGCTTTGAAAACTTAGAGCCGGATGAGAAGAAGGCTCTTACAGTCAGTAATGACAACACGGGTGGTTATCTTGCGCCGCCAGAGTATGTTCGTGAGTTGATTAAGACGGTTACGGAGATTTCTCCCATCCGATCTATCGCTCGCGTCCGTACAACGGCCCAGCGTAGTATCCAGCTTCCCAAGCGCACAGGGCAGTTCGCTGCACAGTGGGTGGCGGAGTCTGGCACTCGCAGTGAGACAACTGGATACACTGTAGGTCTGGAAGAGATACCAGCGCATGAATACTACGCTCTGGTGGACATCTCTGAGCAAGACCTAGAGGATTCAGTNTTTGACCTTGAGGCAGAAATGCAATCTGAATTTGCGGAGCAGTTCGCAAAAGCAGAAGGCACAGCATTTGTCTCAGGCAATGCTGTAGGTAAGCCGGAGGGTTTTCTGACAAACAGTAGCGTAGCCTCTGTGAACTCAGGAGCCGCTAGTGCATTGACTGCTGATGGTCTTATCACTTTGGTGCATAGCATTAAAGCTGAATATGGCCGTGCGGGTGTATTCGTATTTAATCGCTCAACCTTGGCGGATATTCGCAAGCTTAAGGACACTGCTGGTCAGTACGTCTTTCANGCTGGCATGATGCTTCAGGGCGGCGTGACAAATACAATTCTCGGCTATGGATATGTAGAAGCGACAGATATGCCTGACGTTGCGGCTAGTGCAAAGCCTGTGGCGTTTGGTGATTTCCGAAGAGCATATATGATCGTTGATCGTGTCGCTCTGGCTGTCTTGCGTGATCCTTTCACACAAGCAACCACCGGAAATGTCCGATATGTAGCTCGTCGCCGCGTGGGTGGTCAGGTCATACTGGCTGAGGCTATCGTCAAGCAGAACATTAGTTCTTAACGGAGGCGACATGAAAGATTTAGCTAATAGCATATCGGCTGTTCAGTCATTGGCTCCGGCAGTACGCACTGCTGACGCAAATGGCACTGGCGTTGATCTCCAATTCTTTGAATCTGCCACGGTTGTGGTGGATACAGGGATTGAAGGTGACACCCTCAGCTCATCAGTAAAGATTGATTTCATCCTTGAGGAATCATCTGATAACAGCACTTTTACTGCCGTCACAAGCAGCACAAGTGTCACTGACGGGGCGGTGGATTCGTCCGGCATCTTTTTGACTTTGGATGCTAACGGGGAGACTCCTCAGATAACCACTATCGGTTATGTTGGGGGCGCTCGGTACATCAGGGTCACTGCTGATTTCACGGGTACACACTCCAACGGTACGCCAATCTCGGCGTCCGTCATTAAGGGTGCGCCTAGACACAGCACTGATGCTGANACACTTTCTACAGCNTAGTAGATGGATGGCAGGGGGAGCTTTTGCTCCCCTTGTTATTTAAGGAGCGAATATGTCTACATATAAAATTCTTGTTCCCAAGCCAGCCGCTAAGGATGAATCAGGTGCTACCACTGGGCTGTATGCAGCAGATGAGATGGTGACGCCTACCGCAGAGTGGCAGCAGAAAATCATGGACACATTCGTNGAAAACGGATGGGCCATNGAGGTNAAGACTGTTGAGCCAGAGGNCAACATNACCGTAGAAGCAGAGATAGTCGCAGAAGAGACTGTGACACTTACTGTNGANGANGCCACGGTAGAGGTNGAGCCGCCNAAGAAAAAGCGAGGCAGACCNAAGAAAAACCCTGAACCNGAAGAGGGGTANANCATGACAACGCTTCTTTTGGTGGAGGGTGACACCAAGGCACAGATACAAGCAACNATCACCCGNTCTGACACTGGCTCCGCCGTTGACCTGAATGACGCAAGCTCAGTGGTCATGCGCTTTCGTAAAGAGTTTTCATCTACGTTAATCGCAACACTNACGGGATCACAGGGTTCGTCCGGTGATTTTGCTAGTGGCATCGTCACATTTGACTTTGGCAGTAATCTTGTCGGGCTTGCTGCTGGCGAGTATGAGGGTGAGATAGAACTAACAAACTCCGGCGACTCCACAAAAGAAACTGTCTTTGAAGTCATTAAGTTCATCATCCGAGAGGATTTTGGCTAATGTCTGGGAACCTGAAGGCCGCAGCGGTCAGTAAGCGGGTTCTGGCAGCACTAAAAAGTAAAAGATTACTCGCTACAGCCGTAATCGGTAACTTCATCACCCGTCTGACTGAATCATTTGCTAACGCGGTCAGCGTCAGTCAGCAGATTGTCAAAGGCATCGGCAAAAACCCATCTGACACCGCAGGGCTGACTGACAGCGAGGTCAGGGCCGTAGGTAAGGGACTGACGGAGGCTCCAGCCGCCACAGACGAGCCATCCATTGAGACAGGCAAGGCGGTAACAGACACAGCCGCCCTCAGTGATGATGATGTTATAGAGTTTGGTAAGAATCCGTCTGATAGCCCAGTGGCGACAGACGCCGCGCCTGTATTCGCTGTTGGAAAGAACATATCTGATGGCGTGATCGCAACGGATGACGTTGACGGCAATCTCAGCACGAAAGACGATCAAACCATCCAATTCAACAAGAATACTGGCAATATCGTCGGGGCTAACGATGTATTCAGCAGGGTTGTTGCTTATGTGCGGACTTTACAGAACACAGCCGCTGTAACTGACTCGCCATCCTTAGAAGTCGGGAAGCCGCTGTCTAATCAGGCTACGGTGACAGATGTTTTTAGCTTTGTGATGTCTATAGGTGTCCAGCCTAGTGACGCTTTAGCCATTGCAGAGCAAGCCATACTTGAGGTAGGAAAGAATTTATCAAATAGCGCGGGTGTGGCAGAATCCCATGCTATCGCATTGTCTCGCACCATCGCTGACACGGTGGGCGTTACGGATGACCCTGATATTGACGCGGGGCAGACTGAAGGAGATGATGCCAGCATCGCTGACAGTCCGCAGCTAGAGTTCGGCAAGAACCCCAGCGAGACTCCCAGCGTTGCGGAATCTTTGGCCTACGGGCTAGGAAAAGCAGAGTCAGAATCTATATCGGTGTCTGACTCTCCGGCACTTGCAACTGCAAAGCCCTTGAGCAATGGTTTATCAGCGTCAGATAGTCCTGTAAAATCATTAGGCAAGGTGTTAGCGGAAACGCCCGCGATTACCGATTCTGGAACAGTGAGGTCACAGGGATACTGTGATTTCACATATTTTGCTGAGGATTATGTAGGCGATTCGCGAACTTTCTGAGGGCTACAAAGATGATTAATGATGAGATTAAGCTAAACGGTCAGCTTGATATTGTTATCACAGGCAGTGATGGCACAGTCAAAGAGACTCGTTCAGAGAAAAACCTAGTGGTTACTGCTGGTCTGGGATATATCGCCAGCCGCATGAAGGATGCTTCTGCAACCGCAATGAGCCACATGGCTGTTGGCAGCGGAACGACTGCCGCAGCAGCAGGACAGACTGATTTGGTAAGTATTCTAGGCTCACGAGAGGCTCTGGACAGCACGACTGTNTCNGGTGCTGTTGTGACCTATGTTTGTGGATTTGAGGCCGGAGACGGCACTGGAGCGATCACAGAGGCGGGNATATTTAACGCTTCTAGTGGTGGAACCATGCTGTGTCGTACTGTTTTCTCTGCTGTGAATAAAGCTGCTGATGACACCATGACGATTACATGGACAATTACGTTATCCGCATCTTAAGTCGCAGTAGGGTTATGACATGGCTACGATCACAACCAGATCGGGGAAGGGTAGTCCTCTAACCAATAATGAGGTTGATGCNAATTTTACCAACCTCAACTCCGATAAAATTGAACTGACAAATCTGTCCGTCACCGTTGCATCTGCCAGCGGTGGCGGTAGCCTGTCATACGCAAACGGCTCTGGGGTGTTTACCTTCACCCCTCCAAGCCTGTCCAGCTTCCTTACGAATTTATCCGGTCAAGACACGGATGATCTGAGTGAGGGCAGCAGTAATCTATATTTCACCAACGCGAGAGCGAGGGGCGCGGTTTCTGTCACTGACAGTGGCGGGGNCGGCTCACTGGCGTACAACAGCACCAGCGGCGTCTTCACATACACGGGGCCATCTGCCTCTGAGGTGAGGGCGCATTTTAGCGCGGGAACTGGCGTCACCATCTCCAGTGGTGAGGTTTCTATTGGTCAGGCCGTTACGACCTCATCCAACGTCACGTTTGGCAATGTCAATGTGTCCGGTGATCTAACGGTCAACGGCACAACAACTACAGTCAACTCAACGGTTGTCACCATTGATGACCCCATCCTNACGCTAGGNGGGGACACCGCTCCATCCACGGATGACAACAAAGACNGAGGCATNGAGTTCCGGTGGCATAANGGNACNTCNGCNAAGGTGGGATTCTTTGGTTTTGACGATTCCACGCAAAAATTCACATTNATCCCAGANGCTACCAATAGCTCTGAGGTGTTCTCNGGNACGGCTGGGGACGTTGTTTTNGGGGCCGCTACCGTAACAGGTTTGACCATCGGAAGCACCGCTATCACGGCCACAGGGGCTGAGATCAATATTCTGGACGGNGTTACTAGCACNGCCGCNGAGCTAAACCTCAATGACGGNNCAAGCGCAGGAACAATCGTCAATAGNAAGACGGTGGTGTATGGGTCAAGCGGNGAGGTCAATGCCACNACCCTACAACTATCCGGAACCGCNATCACAGCTACGGCAGCAGAGATTAATTTGCTGGATGGCGTCACAGCNACGACAGCGGAACTNAANTACACAGACGGCGTTACATCCAACATACAAACCCAGCTAAACGCTAAACAAGCGTCAGATCAGCANCTNACAGACATCGCAGGGCTGACGCCCTCAGATGGNGGGTTCATTGTNGGTGATGGCAGNAACTTTGTTCTGGAATCTGGNGCNACGGTGNGGGCAAGCCTTGGGCTGACCATTGGCACNAACGTCCAAGCATANGATGCTCAACTGGCAGATGTTGCGGGTCTTACCCCATCAGACGGNGGTTTCATNGTTGGTGATGGTTCCAATTTTGTTTTGGAGTCCGGCTCTACGGCCAGAACCAGCTTAGGTCTGGCAATCGGTACAAACGTGCTGGCCTTTGACTCNAATCTGCAAACATTCGTCNNTGCGTTCACTTTACCGACATCAGACGGCAGCAATGGGCAAGCCNTAACAACAAACGGCTCTGGAACCTTAGCNTTNTCTGACGTTGATGCGNTNCCNAGCCAATCAGGTAACAGCGGATANTNCCTTAAGACTGACGGCACNAATGCAAGCTGGGCTGAAGTGGAGGCTCTGCCNAGTCAATCCGGCAACAGTGGTTATTTTTTGACCACAAATGGTTCGGCTGCATCATGGACTAATTTGCTTNATGATCCGACCTTCACGGGTACGGTTACAGTCAACTCCAACGAGGCCATCACTATTCCAGCGGGAACCACGGCCCAGAGGCCAACCGCTGCTACGGGTATGCTCCGGTACAACAGCACACTCGGCAAAGTGGAGTTTTACAACGGNTCAGCATGGTCAAACATAAATGTTGATAATGCCTATGTAAGAACAAACGTCACTGCCACATCCGGACAGACCTCATTCACGGTTTCCTACACGGTTGGCTATGTGGATGTATTCCTGAACGGCGTCAAGCTGATAGCTGGCACAGACTTTACGGCTACCAACGGGACGGCGGTGGTACTGGCGGCGGGTGCGGCCACAGGTGATTTATTTGAGGCNNTNGCGTGGAANGCGGCTAATGTCGCTCAACANGCATANACNAAGACCAGNTTNACCGCGACTGCNAGCCANACCACNTTNACNGTTGANTACACNGTCGGGTTTGTNAATGTCTACCTGAATGGCGTTCTACTGCTGGACGGCACGGAATACACGGCCACGAACGGNACATCCATCGTGCTTGCGGCTGGCGCGGCTGTGAATGATTCGCTAGTAGTAGAGGCGTTCAGCACATTCAGCGCATCATCAGCCCTGACAAAAACGAACAACCTGTCTGATCTCAATAACGCAGCGACAGCCCTCACCAACTTGGGCCTCACATCTACCGCAGCGGAACTCAACATACTGGACGGAGTTACATCAACCGCAGCAGAGCTAAATCTATTGGATGGCTCAAGCGCGGGAACGATTGTTAATTCTAAGGGTGTAGTGTACGGATCATCAGGAGAAGTAAACGCCACAACGCTTCAAATCGCTGGGACATCCATTACTTCAACAGCCGCAGAATTAAATATTTTGGACGGCGTGACCAGCAGCACCGCGGAACTCAACATCCTAGACGGGGTGACTGCNACAGCAGCGGAACTGAACATTTTGGATGGGGTNACCGCTACCGCAGCNGAANTGAATTACTCTGATGGAGTTACGTCTAACATACAGACGCAGTTAAATGCCAAACAGGCTCTGGATGCGAATCTTACGAGTTTTGTAGGTGTTTTTACGCTTCCAACATCAGATGGTACTAATGAACAAGTATTGCAGACCAATGGGAGCGGGACGTTATCATTTGCTGATGCTGGCGGCGGGGGTGCGTGGACATTTATTAGCAATACAACGATATCGTCCGGAACGAGCTATGTAGAGTTTTCAACGTCAAGTACATACCCGATCTATATGATTTTCTGGTCAGAGTTGCATGGCACTAACTTTGATGATTTAAGGTTGAGAGTGACAAAAGGCGGCTCCCTAATCACTAGCGGTGCTTACTATGGTACTCAACAACAGGGAACGACTCTAAATGACATAAGTAGTCAAACTGCGAGGCAAATTGGATTTGTTGGTAAAACAGGCGCATACCAAGATAGAGCTGGAGGACAATTACTTCTCTATAATACTAATGCTAATGACAGCACTTCATTCTTATACCGCGCTGAAACGGCTAGACTAGACCGTATAGAGACCTATGCGGGAGGTATATATAACATCAGTGGAACAGTGTCCTCAGTCCGACTTTATCCCGCTGGCGGCACATTTTCTGGCGGTAATTTTTATTTTTACGGACTGAAAACATCTTAAGAGATAAGTAATGGCTAGAACAAAGATCATTGATGGAGTCTCTGTACCTTTTACCGCTGAAGAGGAAGCTGCATGGGATGCTGAAGAGGCGGAGTACAATGCTGCCGCTGATGAAAGGGCGGCGGCGCAAGTTCGTGAAGAGCGCAACAGTAAGTTGGACAAAACAGATTGGACACAAATGCCGGACTATAACGGTAGCAACAAGTCAGCATGGGCGACATACCGTCAATCATTGCGAGATGTACCCGCACAATCAGGATTTCCAAACGACATTACATGGCCCACGGAGCCGTCTTGAGGATTACATAAATGGGCAGACCCAGAGACTTAGGTGACAGCGCATCCGTCATAAACATATTGGACGGGGCTACGGCTGGCACAATCGTTAATTCCAAGGCGGTGGCATATGGTTCATCTGGGGAGGTGAACGCCACGACCTTGCAGTTAAGCGGCACGGCCATAACTGCAACAGCGGCGGAGATCAATCTTCTGGATGGGGTCACTGCGACCACAGCCGAACTCAACTACGTTGATGGCGTCACCAGTAACATTCAAACCCAGCTTGATAATATTTCTGTCACGGGTGGAACGCTTACTAAGACATTTCTGGCGGGAGAGCAAGCAACTATAACGCTGACCAGCGGCGTGTTGGTTCCGAACGTCACAGTCACAAAGGAAGTATCTCAGACNGGATCAACTAATAATAATTGGCTGGTTAATTCATCACCAGAGAACTATACGAGATATAACTCAGCGGCAGCGACTACTTTAAGTTTTAACGGATTTGACCTAACAACGGCATCACACATATCAGCATCTGATTTCAGTGTAGGCAGTGAAGAGACCAACCCTTTTGCTATCGCTTTTTCTCCCGATGGAACGAATATGTATATCGCGGGATATGCTTCAGGGAGAGTCAAGCAATATAGTCTCAGCACAGCATTTGACATCAGCACTGCCAGTTACGCAAGCAAGGACTTCTTTGTCGCAAGCCAAGAAGACTATCCAAAAGGCGTGGCGTTTAACACAGACGGCACAAAGATGTTCATCACAGGTAGCGGAGCATCTACTAAGTCTGTTTTTGTATATACCCTTACGACTGGCTTTGACGTTTCTACTGCAAGTTACTCTAGTGTTAGTTATGACGTTAGCTCACAGACAGACAGCCCGAGCGACATAGTGTTTAACTCTGCTGGAACATTTATGTACTTGCTCAACCGGAGTTCGGCAAAAGTAAATCAATATACCCTCACAACTGGCTTTGATGTAAGCACAGCAAGCTATACAAGAAATTTTAGTTTGACTTCCCAAGAAACGGCAGCAGAAGGGCTGAGATTTAATAATGATGGCACGAAGATGTTCGTCGTTGGAGAGGTTGGTGATGATGTCAATGAATATAGTCTAAGTACGGCTTTTGATATTTCATCAGCCAGCTATGTCAGAAACTTTAGCGTTTCAAGTCAAGATAATGATCCCAAAGGATTAGCATTTAGTGCATCTGGCGACACGCTTTATATAGTGGGAGAACAGAACAATAAAGTATATGCGTACTCAATGACTCTAACTCTTGGACTTGGTTCAGGGTCATTCGCCTCTGCGGATGTGGGCAAAGTCATTGAAGCAAACTCTGGAGTGTTTTTACTGACATCCACAGCGGGGGCATTTACACAACTAACGGCTCCGACTTCATTTGACCAAGTGGCTTCAGGCTCATGGCAGCTATATGGTCTCCAGTTTAATACAACAGATGGAGACTTAGAGCTTTCAGGAAATGTTACTGCTGACTTTACGTCTGCAACTAAATTAGATGACTTTGATATCGGTCAGTCAGAAGGAACCCCTACAGGGCTTGCGTTTAACCCTGACGGGACGGTAATGATTGTTTCTGGTGATACTCAAAATAGAATATTCCAATATACTCTCAGCACTGGTTTTGATCTAACAACTGCCTCATATGCAAGTAAATCATATGATGCTAGTGGTTTAGACAGCGCTCCGAGGGGTCTGCGATTTAATAATGACGGAACCAAACTCATGTGGATTGGGGAGTCTAATAGAAGAGTATACGCAGTTCCGCTCACAACCGCTTACGATTTAAGCACTGCAAGCGGTTACGCTAGTTTCAATATTTCAAGCTCTCAAACCACAGACCCCACAGGACTAGAATTTAATCCTGATGGAANAATTATGTACGTCATTGGCAGGGACGGCAGTGATGAGATTTTTCAATATACCCTGACAACTGGGTTTGATGTCACGACTGCAAGCTATGCAAACAAGAAGTTTTCAGTAAGCTCGCAACAATCTGATCCTCGCGGTCTGTTTATAAATTCAACAGGCACAAAATTTTATTTAGTTGGTCACAGCGTCGCAAGTGTGTATGANTATGAAATGAGTACTCCTTACGACATCAGCACTGCATCATACACAAGTAATAATTTTAGTCATTCAAGTGGTACGCAGGATGCAACTGGAATATTTTTCTCTCCTGCCGCGACAGGTAAAATGTACATACTTGGACAGAGTAATGACTATGTTGTTGAGTACAACATATTATCAGCCACCTATCCGACCACAGGCTATCATGCAGCCCATACAAATCTTTCTACAGACTCAACCTATTGGACTGACATCAACTCAATGACTGCCAGTGAGTCAGCGGGTTCTGGCAATATCTACTACTGCGTATCTACAGATGACAGAACAACTTGGAAGATTGCTAAAGGCACTGACGGCGAGAGAAATATAGCCAAGAATAGCTCAGGTACTTGGCAATATAACTCAAACGCAACCTATGGTTCAGAGACTTGGACAAACGCCACAGTCAATGCAGAGCTTTATGCCATACAAGAGGCTGTCGCATATTCAAACACAGTAACGACCACATCTGGCGCAGATGATCTTGCCAGTGTGAGTTTAACTTCTAGCTTTAGCGTTTCAAGTCAAACCTCTGGCCCTGAAGCAATCACATTTAATTCTACTGGCACGAGGATGATTGTTGGTTCAACAAGTGATAGCTCCATTAAGGAGTATCATCTTAGCACTGGATTTGATGTCAGCACTGCATCGTATGACTCATCAAATTCTTTGGGGCTTGGACGAATAGATGGCGTAGCTTTTAATTCTGATGGTACAAAAATGTACATCGTGAGCTACAGCAATGCTTCTATTCACCAGTTTACTCTCAGTACGGGATTTGACATCAGCACCGCTGGTAGTGCCGTTGGTTCTTACAACACTAGCTCCGTTCAAACCAATATGAGAGGGGTGCAAATAAATAATAACGGCACAAAAATATACACGATAAGCGATAACGATGACCAAATTGAAGAGTTTACTATGAGCACCGCTTATGATGTCACCACCGCCAGCCACACCTCATCAACCAGCATAGGCACACAATCAGGAAATCCGCAGGGATTCTGTTTTAATGGTGATGGGACAGTTTTATTTGTTTGTGATGAGAGTGACAGCAGCGGAACCGTGTATCAATACAGCCTGTCAACCGCATACGACACCAGCACCTTGAGCTATGCAAGTAAAAGCTACGCTACGGGCAACGGGATCGCGGGCGTGTTTGTAACCGCAGATGGCACAAAAATGTTCGGGGCTATGAACGGAGATGACACCATCAAAGAATATGCCCTACAAAGCACAACCAGCACCACCACATTTCCTAATCAAATGAACAAGACCCAACTGGACGCTATCCCAGATGCCAATCACTTTACTCTGGGCAACGATCTTGATCTAGCAATCATAATGAATCAGGGCAGCGGTGCGACAAGCCTTCCTAGCAGTGACGGCGTAGCTATAAACTATGATGCGGCTGTATTGAATCAGGGGGCCATATTAGGCACAGATTACAACTTTGATGCTCCAGCCACCAACAAAGTCCGTATAACTGCCGTCAACGCCGCAAACCTGAAGGTGAGGGTTGTATAAATGAGTAAAGCCAGAGACATAGCGGACGGCGCGGCCAACATAAATCTTCTGGATGACGTTACGGCGGGAACAGTCGCGGCCAGTAAGGTCATAGCCGCAGACTCAAACAAAGATGTAGCCAGCTTCCGTAATGTGACGCTGACGGGTGAGCTTGATGCTGCCACTCTGGATGTGTCCGGAAACGCAGATATTGACGGGGTACTTGAAACGGATGGCCTGTCCATCAATGGTACGTCCGTGACCGCTACGGCGGCAGAACTGAACATACTGGACGGAGTGACTAGCACAGCGGCTGAGTTAAACATTCTGGATGGCGTGACGGCTACCGCAGCAGAGCTGAATATTCTTGATGGTGTTACTAGCACCACAGCAGAGCTGAACTATTCTGACGGTGTTACCTCAAACATCCAGACGCAACTGGACGCGAAGCAAGCTCTGGATGCCAATCTAACCAGCTTTGTCAGCGCCTTTACCTTACCGACCAGTGATGGATCAAACGGTCAGGTTCTGACTACAAACGGCAGCGGTACGCTCTCACTAGCCGATGCTGGTGGTGGTGGAGCGTATGATTTGTTCAGTGCTACGACTGTGAGTTCGTCGGTCTCTCAAATAGATTTAAGTTTATCAAGTTCGCATGACAACTATATGGTTGTTTTAGACAACTTGGCTGACACAGGTGCGGTGTACTTAAGATGGAAGAGAGGGGGTTCTTTTATCACATCAGGTGAGTATAACTATTCTGAAGCTAAAACCAGCTTTTATAGTCGCTCAAGTCAGTCACGATTCAAAATAGGCGGGTTTGTTGACAATAACCATGCTAGTGCAGTGATTTACCTATTTAATATCAACGAAACGCATGGGTTCAATCCCAGTGTGTTTTCTCAAGCCGTAGAAACTAATTCTCAGGTGGTAATCGCGGGGAACAACTCGGACAATGTATCAGGTGCAGTCACTGACATCAGGTTTTATTTTGATAACAGTATCACCAGTGGCAAGGTTCTTATTTACAACTTAAAGACTTCATAAGGGAAACAGATGCCAAGATACAAGTTAATAGAAAATGGGGTTGTCGTTCCTCTTACGGAGGCGGAGGAGGCAGAATGGACTACTTGGGAGTCTCAAGCCGATGAACGAGCGGCGGAGGAAGTGAGAGACTCAAGAGATGCTAAACTAGCAGCAACAGATTGGAGAGCGGGCAGCGATCTTACCATGTCAGATGAATGGAAAGCATATCGTCAGGCATTGCGAGATATACCAGCACAGGCTGGATTTCCAAATTCAATTACATGGCCTACCGAGCCATCGTAGAGTCTGGCATGAGATTACATGAAACGTCTATTGGTACTGGCTGCCCTGCTGGCAGCTACCCCTGCATTTGGACAGGACACAACGACTAATATCAACACGACAGCGACATCAACCGCTACGTCTACGGCTACGTCTACCAATACAAACACGAATAACAATACAAACACGAACACTACGAATTACACGGGTACGTCTACCAATAACAATACAAACATCAACACGACCACGGTAAATTCAACGAACACTAATACCTCAACTTCCAGCGCGAATAATTACAATCGCAACGTAAACACGATGGAATACAATGGGTTAATCAACAATATAAATACATCCAACGCCACGAATACAAACAACAACACAACTAACAGCACATCCGTCAGCACAGCTACGAATGTCAACCAGAACACAAACAACAACACCAGCGTCAGCACCACGACATCCAACAGCACCAGCTTTCAGACCACAAATTCTGTTTCTGACATTACTGCGATGAATCAGAACAATAAC
>FUFK010058981.1_pt1 | contig 13168 bp, 15 predicted proteins | sample 1021851 | NCBI WGS metagenome assembly FUFK01 (sample SAMEA51879418, study PRJEB19060) | metagenome | reverse complement strand
AAGATTTGCTAAAGCATTTGATGAAGTCAAAACAACGCCTACCAAATTAAACGGAAGAATGAACGATACTACTATCATACTTAAAGCCTTTTAAAGGCTAAATGTGATAAATAGTAGTATGGCAACAAAGATAGACCAAATTGGATATAATACCAGAGACGAGTTAATCAAAGAACTTGGTTTACGTCTTGCTGATGGAATGGTAGATGTCGAACTAGATAGAGACCATTATGACATTGCAATCAATAAAGCAATAGCAAAATATCGTCAGTTAAGTACTGGTTCTGTAGAAGAAGCAGTAATTTTTATCCAAACCCAAGCAGGTGTCACNAAGTACACTCTACCTTCAGAAGTTATAGATGTAAAAAGACTTTACAGAAGAGGTATAGGTACTAATAGTGGCGGCGGAACTAATTTTGATCCGTTTGATGTTGCATTCAACAACATGTATATGCTACAAGCAGGACAGATAGGTGGACTTGCAGTATTTGATGCATTTGCACAATACAAAGAAACAATAGGTCGTGTTTTTGGTAGCGAATACAATTTTAACTTCAATAGAAATTCAAAAGAACTTACTATACTAAGAAATGTAAATCATGCGGAAGATATTGCAGTAGGAGTACATAACTTTATTCCGGAAAGTGTATTGCTTCATGACGTCTATGCCAGTGACTGGCTAGCCGCTTATGCCTTGGCTCAGAGTAAAATGATGTTAGGTGAAGCAAGAAGCAAATTTCCAGGAGGGTTACCTGGCCCAGGAGGGGCAACTACTCTTAATGGTGATGCACTTAAAAGTGAAGCACTAACTGAAATAGAAAGTCTGATTGCCGGTCTCCACAATATGGAAGAGGGTAACTCACCGCTTGGTTTTGTTATTGGGTAGTATGCTCAATTGTTTTTCAGAACTTCCAGACCTAGAAAATCCGTTTAAAGCAGAAGATATTTTTGTAGATGAAGATTGGGAAATCTTTGAAAATTACAAATTTGATGAAATGAATCTTAGTGCTGGCAACATACAATGGTTTGATGCCAATAAAGATATTGCTAAAGTAGATCCTATTGCATATGATGTATCTCCGCCTACAGATTCTCCGGATGTATTTTCAGGCGTAGGTTGGGTTACTAATAAAAAATTTGCTAGGCAACTGCATGAGTTTGCAAATGACTGTTTACCAGACGGCTTTATAAAAGAGATGTGGAGTACACCCACAGGGCAAAGATTATTTCCTGTAACAGTTCTTGCATGGGGTAGACAAAATTCAGATTGGCATATGGAAGGTTGCAGGTATGACTGGCAAAAAAATACTTATTTGAATAATATACGATATTCTACAGTATGCAATTTTAAAATACTAGGACAAGATGCTTCTTCAAGAATAGAATATGTTGAGCCTAGTGTGCGTATGATTAAAGTTTTAGAAAAACTTACAGATGAATTTGTAAATTACAAAGGCAAAGAAGACTATACATTAATGCTACAAGAAATATCAGCCTCTATTAGTACAGGCACAATAGATGAAAAAATTAGAGCAATGTTTGTAGATCCTACAGAAGAATTATCTGCAGAAGAAGAACGAGAACGCAACATAAAAATTTTAGAATACCAACAAAAATTAAAAGGCAAAGATTTAAATTATAAAGAATTAGTAGATGATATTGAACATGATAGAGGTCTTGTCAGTAAACCAGTTGTATTTAAACCAAGAGCAGTAGAAAAAGGATTAATGGTAAGTGGTCCTAATGATGTTATAAGTCCAAACGGAGAAAAATACTGGTATGATGAATTTACACCAATTTGTACTAAACAAGGTTATGCAAATCCTTTTATTATGAATTTACAACAGTGGCATAAAGTATATGTAGGCGATGACAATAGTCCAAGAGTAACTTTAAGATTTATGGCAGATAGACGAATTCCATTTAGTCATTGGGAAGAAATGGTTGACAATGGAACGTTTTTAAAATAAAATTATAGCATGGAAAATTGTTTTTGCGAATTACCTGATTTAGAAAATCCATTCACTGTAGAAGATATTTTATGTGAAGAAGATTTAGATTTAATACACAACTACTCGTCTAAATCTAAATTAAATGCAGACAAAGTGTCTTGGCACGACTCTACATCAGACTTTTATCACGGCAAAAATTACAAAGATAATTTTAGTGGATGTANNANNTATTACAGATAAAAAGATTATGCGTCTAATGAATGAGTTTGTTAGAGATAATTTTCCCGATACATTTATAAAAGATATGTGGTCTAGTGGCTTAGGTCATAAATTTTTTCCTTGTACTTTGTTAGCATGGAATGATCCATCTGATTGGCATTGTGAAGGATTACAATATCCAGCACACAACAATCCTATAATTAGCGAACAACGTTTTAGTACAGTATGTAATTTTAGATTAATAGGCGATCCTGTAAATTCAAGGATAAGGTTTGCAGATGGAGATGAAAAATTACAACAAGCAACAGAAGAAATTGTAAATGATTACATAAACAAGGAAGTTACAGTTAAAGAATCTAAAGATATATTCAGTAATATAAAACCAAGGTCATACACAAAAGACGAAAGTTTAATGACTAGTAGTCCTAATGATTATTTTTGTAATGCAGATGTTTGGGAACCACATTTAAAACAAGTAGCAGTAAAAGAAGGATTTCATAATCCGTTTTTATTAAACTTAGCAAGGTGGCATAAAGTTGAAATAGAAGATAATACGCCAAGGGTAACTTTACGATTGATGGCAGAAAAACATATACCATTTAGTATTTGGGAAGAGATGGTAGAAGCAGGAACCTTTTTAAGGTAATAATTTTTTAAGAAAGGATAAGTACAGATATGTTAATAGGTATTACAGGATTTATAGGCTCGGGTAAAGACACAGTAGCAGGCATGCTAGTAGAAAAAGGATGTACCCAAGATAGTTTTGCATCTCCTTTAAAAGATTTGTGTGCAAGTATATTTGGTTGGGATAGAGACCTCATTGAAGGTGACACAGTTGATAGCAGAGACTTTAGAGAAACACCTGACCTTTATTGGACTAGAAAATTAAACATAGATAATTTTACTCCAAGATTAGCATTACAACTTATTGGTACTGAAATAATGCGTACACACTTTAATCAAAACATTTGGTTAGATAGTTTAGAATATCGTATTAGAAAACAATCAAACAATGATAGTTGTATTGTTGTAAGTGATGCTAGATTTAAAAATGAACTAGACTTAATTAAAGAACTTGGTGGTGCTGTAATACATGTTGTAAGAGATGAACTTCCAGATTGGTATGATATAGCCGTTGCGGCTAATCAAGGTAGTGTTCCTGCTAAACATACTATGGAAACAAGGTTCCGTTCTGTTCATGCTAGTGAGTGGAAATGGGTTGGATATGACTTTGACTATGAAATTGAAAACACTGGCACATTAGAAGAATTAGAAGTCAAAGTTGCTGATATTTGGGAAGAAATCCAAGATAATACCAAACTCAGACTTATAAAGTAAAAATCCTGTATTTATAAAAAACCAAATAAAACGTAATCTCCCCTTGCGTAATAATACCATTTACCTGTTTATTTGATAAATATTCATACTAACATATAATACTATGTAGAATTAATTAGGAGATTATAATGGCAGAATTAGTATCACCTGGTGTAAGTATTAGTGTAAGTGATGAATCGTTTTATGCGTCGGCTGGCGCAGGAACGGTACCTTTGATTATTATAGCGACTGCAGAAGATAAAAGTAGTCCAGATGGAACAGGTACAGCATCATTAACTAAGAAAGCAGAAGCAGGTAAATTAAAATTAATTACGAGCCAAAGGGAATTATTACAGAACTTTGGTAATCCATTGTTTTATAGCAGTGGTAGTACAGCCTTAAATGGTTATGATCTCAACGAATACGGCTTACTAGCGGCCCATAGTTTCTTAGGTCTTGCCAATAGAGCATACGTTGTAAGAGCAGACATCGACCTTGGTGAATTAGAAGCGACTTCTGTTGCACCAACTGGCGCGATTGCTGACGGCTCATACTGGTTTGACACAGCAAGTTCATCATTTGGACTTAGAGAATACTCTGGTAGTGCTTGGGTTAAGAAATCCGTATCTGTTGTAGATTCATCAGACATTAATAGTGGAACAGGCGCACCTAAAAGAGCATTTGGACTTAATGGAGACTATGCTGTAGTGGCTAACACAGCCGCTGGAGGCACTTCTTCAAGTGTTAAATACTTTGAAAAATATAGTGATGACTGGTACGAAATCGGTTCAACAAGTTGGTCAAGTGCTACAAGTGGCGACTTCCAATTTGCATCACACTTAACAGTTCCAACATTACAAAGCGACGGCGTAAGTGCCCTTGCAAATGGAGACGTTTTTATACAAAGAACTACTCCTAACACAGGTGCAAGTCTTTCAGTAAAATTATTCAGTGCTACAAGCAAAACTTTTAGTGCAGTAAGCAGTCCTGTATATGCATCAACAGATGCGGCATACACAGACATTGGTCTTGCTAACGTTAAAGTTGGAGATGTAGTTGCAATTACTGGAAGTTCAGCAGAATTATCACTTAAAAGACATAACGGTAACAGCACCGTTGTTGCTAACGGTGGAAACATATCTGCAGGTGTTGACGTAAGCGGTAACAGTTCAATCCAAATCGTTTATAACGGCACAACAGTAAACGTTACATTGGCTAATACAATTAGTGGTAACGCAACTAACTCTACGGCGGAAGATGCTGTATTTGATATTAACGCAGGTTTATCAGGTGCAGGTGTTTCTGAAGTTGTTGCTAGTGAAGGTACAGCATCAAATGTTGTTCTTACATCAAGCACAGGTAGAGACATTGCAGTAAACAGTTTACACAGTGACTTTGGACCAAGTTCAATTGGACTAGGATCTGGAGCCGCAACTGCAAATATTGTTTACAGTAACTTTGCAGATTTAAGTTATGTTGCAAGTAAAACAACAATAACAGGTACATTAGCAGAAGGTACTTTCTGGTACGATGCAGGTGTATCTAAAACTAATATTGATATCCTTGAAAATGACACAGCAAATGGCTGGGTTTCATTTAGCAAGGACTTCCAAGTCACAGCAAGTGAACCATCAGTACAAAGTGATGGAACTGCTCTAGTGGCAGGTGACTTATGGTTAGACAGCGACGAAACTGAAGCCTTCCCATGTATTTACAAATACAGTGGTAGTGCTTGGGTTAAAGTTGACGGTACTGACCAAGTAACAAGCGATGGTATTGTTTATGCAGACTTTAGGCAATCAAGTGTATCTAGTTTAGATGCAGATGCCCCTGCAAACACTTCTTATCCAACAGGAATCTTAGGATTCAACAAACGTGCTTCAGGCGGTAATGTTAAAGAATACAAAATTAACTACACACCTGCAGGAACAAACGTTGGTAATGTTTGGGTAGACGCAAGTGGCAACCAACCAGACGGTAAAATGTATGGTTTGAGAAAAGCAGTACACAACTTGGTTAAAACTAAAATGCAAGCCGCAGTTGTCAGCAATGATGACGTTAGGGCAGAAACCAATTCATTTAACTTAATAACCGCTCCAGGTTATCCAGAACTGTTAGATGAAATGATTGCATTAAGTGGTGATAGCAAGAAATGACAGCATTTGTAATTGGAGATACACCATTTAGACTTAAAGCAGATGCAACAAGCACAAAAAACTGGGCAACAAACGCCAACAATGCTAGTGAAAACGGCGAAGATGGATTACTATCAAGTTCTCCATATGCGGCAGTTTACTATCCAAGTGCTTTAGCAACTAACTTAGACGGTAAGAACGTGGTAGTTCCACCCTCACATATTGCTTTAAGAACTCTTGCATTTAATGACCAGGTGGCTTTCCCTTGGTTTGCACCAGCAGGATTCCAAAGAGGTCTTGTACAAAACGCAACTTCAGTAGGATTTGTTAATCCAACTGACGGAGAATATACTCCAGTAACTCTAAACGAAGGACAAAGAGATACACTTTATTCAAATAAAGTTAATCCTATTGCTTCTTTCCCAGGCAGAGGTTTGGTAGTGTTTGGACAAAAAACACTTAACCCAACTGCAAGTGCATTGGATAGAATTAATGTTGCAAGATTAGTTGTTTACATAAGAGAAAGACTTGACGATATCGTTAAGCCATTCTTATTTGAACCAAATGACGACATCACAAGGCAGAATGCTAAAGGTGTTGTAGATGGATTCCTTTCAAACTTGGTTATCCAAAGAGGATTATTTGACTATGTTACAGTTTGTGATAACTCAAATAACACTCCAGCAAGAATCGATAGAAATGAACTTTATATTGATATTGCTATTCAACCAGTTAAGGCAATTGAGTTTATCTATATACCAATTAGAATCCAAAACACATTGGGAGCAACAGGTTCTTAAGAAGTTTGAGATAAAACTAATAAAAAAGGGCGGTTTTTACTGCCCTTTTTTTATGGAATTAAAACGCACTATAAAGAAAAATCGGTTATTTTGATAAATAAATGTAACGTAAACCCAACAGTGGTTTATAAGTTAGGAGAAAACAAATGGCAGATTTATTTGGAAACAAAAATAAGTTCGGTGTTCCTGTAGATGATTCCGGAACCGCTGGTATTTTAATGCCTAAACTTAAATTTAGATTTAGGGTTAAGGTAGAAGATTTCGGCGCTCAAGGTAATGCCAGAGAGTTTACGCAGAATGTAATGAACGTCAGCAGACCTAAGATTAACTTTGAAGAGGTAGAGATACATTCTTACAACTCTAAAGTTTATGTACAAGGTAAGCACACATGGGAAACTGTACAAATAGTTATTCGTGATGACATTCAAAATACTGTGTCAAGGCTTGCTGGTAAACAAGTTCAAAGACAGTTAAACCACTTTAATCAACAGTCACCGTTGGCTGGAGAAGATTATAAGTTTAACACTAGACTTGAAATCCTAGATGGTCAAACTACAGCACCTATGGAAACATGGGGACTTGAAGGTTGTTTCTTGCANAACGTAGACTACAGTGATTCAGACTACACTACTAACGAACCAGTTACAGTAACATTAACAATTAGATTTGATAATGCTTTACANGTTCCAGGTGATGGTAATGGTGCAGGNTCTACAGTTGCTGGTGGTTCAGGTGAAGTATTCCCTGAAACTAACGTCTTTGGTTCTACAGCGAGTGACGGCACTTAATAGTTAATTAACGTAAGAGCAAAATATGGACCTTTATAAGATATTAGTTAATAAACTGATTGGCGATGTAATATATAAGGACGGAGACTATTTTGCATTTGATGTTAACCATGCTAAACCTTTTAGCCCAGTAAACAACCCTGTAAGGCAGAAATTTAACGGGTATGTCAATTTTCACTTTAACGGTGATATTGACATTCCCGGTATTTCAGACATGCGTGAAAAGGGTGTTCCAACAGTACTAAGTTCTTTGATAAAAAGTTCTGACGTACCAAGTGCAGAAATTCAGACAGATGTCAAAAATCAGTATAATAAAAAGCGAGTAACTATTACTCATGCTGAGTATAAGCCTATTACATTATCGGCTTATGACACAGTGGATAGTGCTTGGGTTATTCTACTGATGAGAATGTATGCACATCTATTTTCAAATCCTTTAGGTCAATTTGATGTTGATGCTAATAACAATGCAACACCAAGAAAAATTCCTTATGACGTAGTTCCTGATGTTATACCAACAGGAAGTCAAGATGGTCCAACATATGGATTTAATCTAGGATATTCAGATAACAATATGGGTTATAATTTAAGACCAGGAAATGAAAAATACTTTGTATCACACATAGACATTGTTTACTATCATGCTCAACGAGCCATGAAGTACACATTATTTAATCCAATTGTAACAAACTTTACTGTAGATGGTTTTGACCATGCCGCAAGTGATCCTGTTATGATTAGTATGGATATTCAATATGAAAACTTTTCTATCAATCCTGTAGTAAATGGTTTTATTGCAGAAGAAGATATGAAACGTTTTGTAACATATGGTTCTCAGGACCAATATAAAAGATTAAGAGACGGTGGACCACTGGATGAAAATTCATCAGTAGGTCAAAACGCAAGTAAAGACACAAGAAATCAACCAGCACTAAGAAAACGTGAATTAGGTTTCCTTGCTCCTGTTGACCAAAACAGTGAATCAACTGCAAGGCTCAGCACAAATCAAGATAATGATTTTTGGAAAACAGCAGGAGGTTCTGACTAATGAAAAGTTTATACGAAACATTTGGCAATGAACCTAATTATGAAGTTAGACGTAATAAAGTTGTACAATTTTTAGAAAACAGCACAATAAATTTTCCTTTGCCTGAAGCAAGTGTAGATATATTAACAGGAATGTTAGATGAAACTACTGCACAGGGAATGGATGCTACTAGAATTGATATGGTAAAAGGTCGTTTACAACAAGTTGGTTTCAACAAAGTAACTGCTAATACATTGGCAGTTGCACTAATTAAAATTGCAGATATACAAGGAGTTCATCCTATATCATACTTTGAATTAAATGAAGACAGCATTAAATTAGCAGAAAACACTTACAAAGCACTAAATAAGATTAGACCGAAAGGAAATTTAGTTGGTTTGAGTGTAGAAAAGCAGAACAAATATAGCAAAATCTCAGACCTAATTAGACCGTAAGGATAGTTATGTCAAATCGATACTCTCAAGGACAATATGTAGTTCAGAATCCAGGCAAGTACGTTGGAGGTAAAATGCCATTTGCTCGTAGTAGTTGGGAAACTGCATTCATGAGGTTCTGCGATAACCACCCAAACATACTAAAGTGGGCAAGTGAGAATGTCAAGATTCCTTATAGACATCCTTTCACAGGAAAGATTACTAATTATGTACCTGACTTTATGGTGCAATATCAAGATAAAAATGGTAAAACATTAATTGAACTGATAGAGATTAAACCTAAAAGTCAAACTGTTATCGAAAATGCCAAAGGCAGAGGAGATAAATTTGCTACACAGGTAAATGCCGCAAAATGGGAAGCCGCAAATGCTTGGTGTAAAGCAAAAGGAATACATTTTAAAGTAATTACGGAAGAACAAATATATAATAAGCCTAAACGCACAACAAAACCAAGACGCAAAATGCGTTAAGAGAAATATGAAAATACAATATACAAAAACTCCAAGGAATGTCATTGAGTTTGACGAAGATGTTCCGGCTGATTTAGATCCTACAGACGTTGTAGAGATTTTTCAAACACCTTTGACTGGTTCATTTAATTGGGATTATACTGTACAAGATAATCGTATTAAAAAATTATATGAATTAGGCAAACAACTAAATTGGAATGTAGAAGTTGATGTTGATTGGACACCTAATTTCACAGGTATAAGTGATGAAGAGTTTGATTTTGAAAATACCCAATGGGATAAGCATGAAGTATTTAAGACTTTTGATAAAAAAACTAGATTAGAGTTTTTTAAAGATTTAAACAGTTGGGCAACTAGTCAATTTTTACATGGAGAGCAAGGTGCATTATTGGTAGCATCGCAGTTAGCCAGTTGTGCGCCGACCTATAACGCAAAACTTTACGCCGCAAGTCAAACTTTTGACGAAGCAAGGCATGTAGAAGCATTTAACAAATACTTACAGCAACGTTTAAAACGCAGTTGGCCCATAGGTAGAGCATTAAAAGGACTACTAGATAAAATATTAACAGATCCTAGATGGGATTTAAAATTTATTGGTATGCAAGTAGTAATTGAAGGATTGGCATTAGCCGCCTTTAATGCCGCCAAACAGGCAACTAATGATCCTGTGTACGAACAAATGCTAGAATATATAATTAGAGATGAAGCAAGGCACGTTACATTTGGTATTCAGTACCTTACTGAGTTTGTTACTACTTTAAGTGAAGAAGAAAGATTAGAAAGGGCACAATTTGCCTTAGAAGCATGTACTGTAAGTAGAAATAGACTTAGAGCATATGATGTTTGGGAAAAATATGGTATGGACTTAGACTATACAGACGAATATCAACAGGAAAACATATTTCAAACACAATTTCAAGATGTATTGTTTAGTAGGATTATGCCTAATCTTAAAAAAATAGGTTTACTACATGATGAATTAGTACCTGAATATGAAAAGTTAGGTGTAATGGGTTATGCAGATGGTGATTCAGATTACGAAACTAGTTGGGAAGAACTCAGTAAACCTTTAAAAGCATAATTTTACGGTATAAATACTGTTATGACTAAGAAGTTAGAAGAAGAATTCAATTTGCCTCCTATCGAAGATGCAAAACAACCTGAAAAAGAAAAAGTCATGCCGGATCACGATGAAGTTTTTTATGAAAGTAAAGAAATTACTGAAGTAGATGTAGCAGAAGTTGAAACAGCATTAAGTACTGCTGAAAAAATTGACCATGCATTAAGAAATGTCAAAGGTTTAGACGACCATAACGTTGATATGGACGACTTGGCTCAACAAGCAGTAGACAGTTATCAACAACTTATGAACTTAGGTATGAATGTGAGTGATAGAGATGCTGGCAGTATATTTGATAGTGCCGCAAAAATGTTAAAAACTGCTCTTGATGCCAAAGATAGCAAAATTAATTCTAAACTTAAACAAATAGACATGATGATTAAAAAAGCAAGACTTGATAATAATGCTGGTGAATATACTAGTAACGATAGTGGTAATAAATTATTAGATAGAAATGAATTGCTTAAAATAATCAACAATAAAGACAATTAAATTTTCCAAGGTACTAATTTAAACCTTTCTTTTGGTAATCCTAAAAAATTTGTAGTCCATTCGCTCTGACCTGTAAAATCCAAATGTTGCCATTCATCTTTTCTTTGTAACTTAGTTTTAGCAACATCTTCCCAATCGTTATCTAAAACAACTGATTCAATAATTTCTTTTTTTTCTAATACAGTATCTAATTCTGTGTCGTCCCATTCATAATGAAACAATTCCATAACATGTCCGTTATTGTCTACATAGTCAATACTCATATCAATTCCCCATTTAGGTTTTAATTTAATCATTTTCCATAATAAATTGTTTCCTGGCACCCAATTACAAAGTTGTTCTAGAGCGTATCCGTGATAACTTTTACGCTCATATAAATCGGAATGATTAATGTGTACACCTTTATGAGATTCTTCACTTGTAAACCATTCTTGTTTAATACATGCTTTGTAACGCATTAATTCATGCGAACCTAAATTTGCTTTTGCATATTCTTGTTCTAATTTACATAAATCATAACCGCTTTGGTCAAATCTATCTAGCATATCTGGACGTGGACATACCTGATTTTCTAAGGCAACTCCCCATGTGGCGAACCCGTTGAAATTATTTTTGCTTACTTTAAACTGCATACTTTTGTTATTTATGATAAATAAGTGCATAACAGGAGTTTATACTATGAGAGAATTAAAAGACATCATAAACGAATCTTTCAGCAAAGAGTATGGCTATAAAATTAAAGTCGCAAGAGATTGCTCCGCTGATGATTTAGCAAAATTAGAATCAATATTGTCTAAGTACAATATTGTTAGTGCTACTCCTTGGAATAGACAACCTATTCAAGAAAATCCAATGGAATTTCAAAGATTAAAAGGTGTTAATTTTACAAGTGAAGTATGCAGTACAGACGTTGTACTAAAATATCCAGTCAACGACAGAATATTAGAAGTTTACGTTGCAGTAAATTTAGGTGTGGACCATGAACGTGTATTATGTTATGGTATTAAAGAGCCTAGAAAAATAGAATCAGATTTAGCCGCAGAAAGGCATGAAATGGATAAAGATAGATTTGTATCAGAAGAAGATGCAGAACTTAATAAAGAAGAATTCGCCCACTATGAAAACGAAAATGTTGATGTCGATTTTAGTGAAGCATTGTTTGGCGAAGAATATAACTCCAAGTTTTTAGCAGAATTAGAAAAAATTAAAGCAGAAAAAGGTGCAGACTATTTCCGTAATTATCCTGCAAAAGATGAAATTATGGGAGACAACCTTAAAGGACTATATGACACAATTACAGGCACAGCAGGTGGTGGTAAATCTCCAGAGCCTAAGCATGTAGATGTTATTAGTCAAAGTGCAAGAAGAAACTAATGTCGGACTTGAAGAAGCATATACAACTAATGGAAGCCAGAGGTGTACTTGGTGCAGATAATGGTGAATTGGATTTATACATTGGCAACGAAACAATTAAATTAGGTAAAACACCTGAAGAAGTTGCTAGTAAACTTAAAACAATTAAAGATTTAGATTTAGATGACCTATATGCTTCTAGTTCAGTAGACTTTGCTGACGAATATGGTTTTGCAAACGAAGACGATGCACATGAATTGTTTGATAAAGCAGTTGCATTAATGATTCCAAAACCAGATGAAAATAGAGCCAAAGTAGAAGATGAGCCTATTACATCAGAATTACTTGCAAAATTAAATGCAGAAGAATCCATTGAAGAAGCAGTAGGTGAGTACACTTATACATTAGAATACAATGGTGAAGCACCAAGTGGTTACACAGTTCACAAATTAACAATTACATCTCCAGAAGGAGAAAGCAAAGTAGTTGCAGACGACTTTACATACTTTGAACCAGAAGAACAGGACATGCAGGCTGAATTAAAATCTTGGTTTGAAAAAGGACATGGCGTAGGCGATGAGCAAGATGAATCAATTGAATTAAGAAAACTAGCAGGACTTCCGTTAAAAGAAGAAGAGTCACTAGAAGACAAACTCAAAAGTACAGTAGAAGGTTACAAACGTAGTATAAACGATTATCACGAAGCAGTTGCAGAATTAGAAAATAGACCCAGAATATCAAAATGCTGACGAAGACATGAAAGATGAATTGCTGTATGATTACGTGGATGGTGAAAATATTAATGATTTAGAAGATAAATTAGAACATTTTGAAGGGGCATTAGCAGACCATCAAAAAAATGGCACAACACATTGGTGGCAGTCAGAATTTGTAAGTACAGATACTCTTGTTAGAGATGAAATTGCTCAAGAAATGAGTGAGATGGGTGCTTGGANAGGTGATTTAGAAGAAGCAGTTGAAGAAGGCTGTGATGTTTGTGATGCGCCAGAAGAAGGACATGAAAGTCACAAATATGAAAA
>FUFK010066390.1_pt1 | contig 13169 bp, 12 predicted proteins | sample 1021851 | NCBI WGS metagenome assembly FUFK01 (sample SAMEA51879418, study PRJEB19060) | metagenome | reverse complement strand
TAACCAAATTCNGCAAAGCATGCTCCAGTTACTAACCCAACATANCCTGTTCCAACNATAGTAAGATTCATTATTTTAAGATTTTTATTTTTTTCTAAATAAACTAAATATACTGATTGTTATAAAATAATATTGATAAAATTACTGGAAAAATATTAATTTTTTATTAATTATATTGAAAAATATGACTAAAGAACAAAAAATACAAACTGGTATTAATAATATTTCAAATGAATGGTTCAGAGCAAATATTGACCGAAAAACTCTTAAAAATCTGTCTAAAAGAACTGATTACGAGGGATGGAAACATATTATCATATTTACTTTATCCCTTTCAGGATTAGGTATTCTATCAGCTTACTTTTGGCAAACTTGGTGGTTTATTCCATTCTATCTAGCGTACTGCATGTTCTGGGGTGGTGCAGATGCTATTTGGCATGAGTGTGGCCACAGAACAGCTTTTAAAACACGAAAGTTAAATGATTTCTTTTATCATATTGCAAGCTTTATGAATAACTTTGAACCTGTTAGATGGAGATGGAGTCATTCTCTACATCATAGTTATACCGCCTCAGTTGANCCTCACGATTACGAAGCTGATGGNAGTATTTTTTCTAAACANACNCTTTTAAGNTTTTTAATTAATTTTATTCCTGGAATTGGATTTTTTACTATACANAAATCATTATATATTGAAATTATCAAACATGCNCTTGGAATTAANACAGATGTTATGAGAGATTGTATACCTCAAGATAAAATTCAAGATTGTATTAATAGTTCAAGAATTTTTGTTTTTCTTTGGATATCAATAATTGCTTCTTCAATTTATTTTAGCTCATTACTTCCTATATTATTATTTTTAGTTCCAAAATTTTTTGCAACTTTCAATGGTATTTGGGGCATCACTCAACATATGGGTTTGCAAGAAAATACAAAAGATCATCGTCTATCTACTAGGTCTGTAAGATTAAACCCTGTATTTAGTTTTATATATTGGAAAATGGAATATCATATTGAGCATCATATGTTTCCAATGGTCCCATCTTACAACCTTCCAAAATTGTATGAAATAATAAAAGATCAGTTACCAGAACCACAAACTTTATACTCTGCATATAAAGATATAATTCCAGCTGTAATTAAAAAATCAAAAAATCCAGATTATTATATACCCGTACAAGTTCCAAATAATTAAACTATACTTGACACTTCCTGAACTTTAGTTTTATTGATAACTATATATGGAGTTAAGAAATTTTATTGATGGTAAATTTATTGATTCAATATCAAAAAAAAATATTCCTGTTTTAAATCCAGCTAATCAAAAAATTGTAGGAAATATTGATGAAGCTCTGGATGAAGAAATAGATTTAGCCTTCCAAGCAGCTAAAAGAGCTTTNGATAAAAGAATTTTAGTTGATATGGACTCNAAAGATAAATCAAATATGATGAGAGCAATTGCTCAAAAATTAAGGGAACGAAAAGATGAAGGTGGTAAGCTTTTAAGTCAAGAAAATGGTAAAACAATCAAACAATGTGTAGATGAATTTAAAGGGGCGGCAGATACATTTGACTTCTATGCTGGACTAACAGATAAAATAGAAAATAAATTAATCCCATCAGGAAATGATACTTTAAATTATGTTGTCTTAGAACCTTTTGGAGTAGCACTACAAATTGTTCCATGGAATTATCCTGTTTCTTTGTTTTCTGGAATGGTTGCGCAAAACTGGATTGTTGGCAATACTATTGTAATTAAACCTCCTGAGTTATGTCCTATTTCTTCAAATTTTTATGGTCAAATATTTGAAGAAGTTGGTGTCCCTAAAGGAATTATTAATATTATTCATGGTTATGGTGAAACCACTGGAAGAAAGCTAGTTCAACATTCAGGTTGTGACTATATCGTTTTCACTGGATCTCCAGAAGTTGCATCAGAAATTTTAAAAGAAACAGCTGATAGAATTATACCTACGCATTTTGAATTAGGTGGNAAGTCTGCAGCTATTATTTATCCTGACGCGGATATTGATAAAGCTGTTGATAGTACTGTTAAAGGAATTTTTAAACCTAATGCAGGACAAATATGTGTAGCAATGTCNAGNGTAATTGTTCATCCTAAAATAAAAGATGAATATATGACAAAGCTTGTAGCTAAAACTCAAAAATTAAAAGTTGGTGCTGGTGACGAAGATGGAACACAAGTAACACCTCTTATTTCAACTGATCAAATGCAAAGAGTTTCGAATTATGTAAAATCAGGAATACAATCTGGTGCCACCCTAACATTAGGGGGAGATAAAGCTGATAGAGATGATGGTAATTTTTATCAACCAACAATTTTTGATAATGTTAAAGTTGAAGCAACAATTGCGCAGGAGGAAATCTTTGGTCCAGTTACATCTATTTTTGATTTTGAAGATGAAGAAGAAGCTATAAATATTGCAAATTCAACAAAATATGGATTAGCCTCTGGTGTGTTTACTGCTGATGATCAAAAAGCAAAATGGACAGCAGATAGGATACAGGCAGGAATAATTTGGCAAAATGATTGGTTTGTAGATGGTACCAATCTTCCAGGTGGTGGATATAAAAGATCAGGTTATGGGAGAGACGGTGGTGTTGATGGTATTTACAGTCACGGACAAACTAAAAGAATAAGTAAAAGATTGTACTAGTTGACATTCACAGGTATTTTTAGTTTAACAACATTATTATAATATTTAAATTAATTCATGGGAGGAATTATGAAAATTATAAAATTATTTTTAATCACAATTTTTCTTCTTCCAGTTTCTATGCATGCATATGCTGCTCCAACTGGACAAGATCTTGGTGATAAATGGTGCTCAGACGTAAAAATGCATTTCTATGCTGGCGGTCCTGAGGCTGGTGGCTTTGCTGGAATAGTTGCAGCAGGAGCAATGAATGCAATAAGAGATACGGGCGCAGATGCTGAAATTATTTACTCAGAATGGGATTTTGAAAAAATGGTCCGTCAACTTAGAGAATCAGTTGGACTTGGAGTAGATGCTATTGCAATGATGGGGCATCCAGGAGATGAAGCTCTAATGCCTTTAGCAAAACAAGCTGCTGAAAAAGGTATTCTAATGACATATCAAAACGTTGATCCATCAGGTGTAAGAGCAAAATTTGGTGGCGGATACGTAGGAGCAAATTTAGCAACTCAAGGTAAAGCTCTTGCAAGAGAAGCAATTAGGCAATTTGGTTTCAAAGCTGGAGATCACGCTATAGTAATGGTTCCTATTGGAGATTACGCTAGAGCTCAAAGAGAAGATGGTGCAAGAATCATATTTGAAGAACACGGAATGACAGTTACTGTTCTTGATGGACAACCAGCTTATGCTTCAGATCCNAATATGACTATCCCAGTTTTCTCAGCAGCGTTAAATGCAAATCCTGAAACAAAAGTAATTGTTCACTCTGGAAGTGATGTAATGAATGTTGCAGAAGGTATTGCCAAAGCTGCTGGTTATGGACCAAATGAGTTACTTCAAATTGGATTTGATACTAGCCCACAAATTATGTCGGCGTTTGAAAAAGGATATGTTCATCTAACATCTGATCAACAACCTTTCCTTCAAGGGTATCTTCCAGTGTTATCACTTTGTCAAACAGCTGTACTTGGTACTGGTGCAATAAACCAAGATACTGGTGCAGGATTTGTTGATACAAATAANTATCAAGCTGTTAAAGCTCTTGCTGATGCAGGCTTAAGATAGGTAAATATATTGCTAACCCATTTTAATGGGTTAGCATTTCAAAATTTATGGAAAATATCATTGAATTAGATAATGTTACAAAAAGATTTGGCGGTATTACTGCTCTAAACAAAGCATCATTAAAAGTAACCAGGGGTGAAGTTGTAGGTTTAATTGGTGATAATGGCGCAGGTAAATCAACATTAATTAAAACACTAGTAGGCGTTTATAGTCCTGACGAAGGTGATATACTTATAAGAGGAAAAAAAGTAAACGCTTGGAATGCACTCAAGGCTAGAGAGTCTGGTATAGAAACTGTTTTTCAAGATAGAGCTTTAACTCCACAACAATCGATAGTTAAAAATATTTTTATGGGTAAGGAACTTCGATATCCATTTGGTTTTATAAAAGAAAAAGAACAAATTTTTGAAGCAAATAGATTAATTAGAGAAATAGGTTTTACATCAAAATTAATAAATGCTGAATCTCCAGTTGGAAATTTATCCGGAGGTGAAAGACAAGGCGTAGCAATTGCAAGAGCAATTTATAATAAAGCAGAATTAATTGTTCTTGATGAGCCAACAAATAACTTATCTCTTAATGAAACACAGAAAGTTTTTGATTTTGTCTTAAATGTAAAAAAATCAAATAGATCTGTTCTATTTATTGGTCATAATATTTATCATGTATACGACATATCAGATAGATTTGTAATTTTAGATAGAGGAGAAGTCGTTCATCAACTCAATAAGAATGACATATCTACTCCTGAAGAACTCATGAAAATAATGAGAGATACTATAGGAGCACACTAATGAGCAATAATAATTCATATTTAAGTAATTACTTTCACAGAAATGGAAGAGCTTTAGGAAGCATTGGATATTTTGTACTTTTAATGGTAATTTTTTTAGTAGGTGCACCAGAAGCTTGGATAAGACCTAACCTTCATCAATCAGTATTTGTAATGATGCCAACTTTGATATTTTTAACTATACCATTAGTTTTTCTAGTTGCATCTGGTGAAATAGATCTTTCCTTTGCCTCTACTTACGCTGTAGCAGCTTACGTATTTGCTTTACTTGTTAAAAATGGAGTTGATCCAGCTATTTGTTTAGTACTTGGTATTTTTACTGGAGCAGCTATTGGTGCTCTCGTTGGAACATTAATTGTTGTATTTAGACTTTCCTCTCTTGTTGCGTCTCTTGGAGTATTATTTTTACTGAGAGGTGTAATTCTCTTATTATCTAACAGCAGATCAATTACGATTATGGAAATAGATAGCCACTGGATCTACCCTCTTTTAGTTGGAAATTTTTATGGCTTCCCAATGCAAATTTTTTGGGCAGCAATATTTGTAATTTTTTGCTATTATTTTTTTAACAAACATGTTTTTGGTATTCATATTCAGCATGTAGGAGATAATTCTGTTAGCGCAGAACAGATGGGTATTAATGTAAATGCCGTTAAGATTAAAGCATTCATGTTTGTAGGTATTGGTTCTGCTATTGGTGGAATTTTTACAACAATGATTACTTATACATTTTTCCCTACTCAAGGATTTGGTTATTTATTGCTTGCTCTAGCAGCTGTTTTTGTTGGCGGCACTCCTTACTGGGGAGGGTTAGGAACTATTATTGGAGCAGTATTTGGCGTTGGTATAATTGCCTATATGGAAATAGGAATTATTGCCATTGGCTGGAGTGGTGAGTGGAGACAATTCTTTAACGGATTAATCATATTNCTAGCATTACTAGGACATCGGTTGCACGGAGAAAGAGTTAGATAGTACTTGATGACTAATATTATAATTTGGAATGAAAATATTCATGAAGTAGAAAATGAAGAAGTTAAAAAAATTTATCCCAAAGGTATTCATGGATGCATAAAAGATTTTTTATCAACTGATAATAGTTTAAAAATTAAAACTGCTACACTCAAAGAAGATCAAAATGGATTAAGTGAAGAATTATTAAAAAATTGTGATGTTGTTATTTGGTGGGGTCACAAAGCACATGACGAAGTANTAGATAAGACAGTNGATTTAGTACAANGACGAGTTCTTGANGGAATGGGNTTAATAGTATTACANTCCGGACATCATTCAAAGATATTTAAAANATTAATGGGNACTAATTGTAATTTAACCTGGAGAGAATACGGTGAAAAAGAAAGATTATGGGTGTGCAATCCTGGTCATCCTATCTGTGAGGGTTTAGAGCCACATTTTGAACTAGAAATGGAAGAAATGTATGGTGAGCCTTTTCAGGTTCCATCTCCAGATGAAACACTTTTTACTAGTTGGTTTGAAGGAGGAGAAACTTTTAGATCAGGATTATTATATAGAAGAGGAAATGGTCAAATATTTTATTTTCGACCAGGTCATGAAGCATATCCAACTTATCATAATATAAATGTGCAAATCGTAATTAAAAATGCAATACATTTTGTAAAACAGANAAATAAANTTTTGTGGGAAGATATACATTCTCCTACTCCNAAAAGTAATAGACCAAAACCTATTGAAAAGATTAGTAAGAAAGGTTTTAGTGTAGGACATCCAACAGAAGAAAAATAAAATGAAAATTGGNATTGTTGGAACAGGAAATATCTCTTCAAGGCATCTTGATGAATTTAACAATATGCCAAATGTCAATGTTGAAGCNGTTTGTGATACAAATCAAAAAAATTTAGAAATATTTTTATCAAATAACAAAAATGCAGATATCAGAGGNTATTTAAGTTTAGAAGAAATGCTCGAAAAAGAAAAAACTTTTGATGGTATTAGCAATACAACACCTGATANGTTTCATAAAGAAACTACACTGCAAATTTTAAAAAGTGGTTATAATGTTTTTTGTGAGAAACCACTTGCTGAAAATTATAGTGATGCAANAGATATGGTAAATGCAGCAGTTCAATCTAAAAAAATNAATATGGTTAATTTTACNTATAGGGANTCAAGNGCATATCAAANATTAGTTGAAATATTAAAATCNGGNGAAATAGGAAACCCTAGACATGTTAGTGCTTGTTATTATCAGTCTTGGCTTACAAGTAATAAATGGGGTGATTGGAAAGAAGAAGACAAATGGTTGTGGAGACTATCTACAAAACATGGAAGTAACGGTGCTTTAGGGGATACAGGCGTTCATATTTTTGATTTTGCCGTTAATGCTGTAGGTGACATTAAAGAGATATGTACTGATTTAAAGACTTACTTTGATAAAGGAAATAAAATAAAAGAATATACATTAGATGCTAATGATGGTTTCAATTCATTAGTTAGATTTGAAAATGGAGCTATCGGAACAATAACTAATACAAGATATGCAACTGGACATGCAAATACATTAATTCTAGAAGTATTTTGTACAAAAGGTGCTTTAAAAGTTGAACTAGATGAAGAAAGAACTAAATGGTCAACATTGCATATTTGTATTGATGAAAATATCAATAAAATGGCTTGGGATACTATTGAATGTCCAAATACTCCAAGCAATTATCAAAACTTTATAGAGTCAATAAAAACAAACTTGAATATGCAGCCCGATTTTTATCAAGGTGCAAAAATTCAAAATATAATTGATAAATGTATAGAAAGTAATGAAATTGGAAGATGGGTTGACGTTTAGTGAGACAAAATAGTTAATATTTGTCTTTTAAATCTAATAATAGTTTTATAAAGGAAAACACATGTCAGAAAAATTAGATAATGTTGATGACAAATGGTTTAGAGCCGAAATAAGTAAAAAAGATCTTAAAGAGTTATCAAAAAAAAGTGATCTAAAAGGATTACAGCATGTAACTATATATTTTATTCTTTTATTTATTTTTGGTTATATGTCCGTAGCTACTTGGGGAACATGGTGGACAGTTTTATGGTTGTGGCTTTACGGTGTTCTTTTTTATTCAAGTAACCCAATCTGGCATGAATGTGGACATAGAACTGCATTTAAATCAAAATTTTTAAATGAATTTTTTTATCAAATTGGTTCTTTTATGACTGACTTTGAACCAACTAGATGGACTTGGAGTCATTTTAGACACCATAGTAATACCTCTTCTGTTGCTGACCCTCATGATTTTGAAGCAGCATTGTTCCATGAATATCCAAGTCTAAAAAGTTTCCTATTTAGTTTTGCTCCATTTTATGAACTTATTAAGTTCAAGGACTCCTTTAAATTTGAAACTATCAAGCACGCATTAGGAATGACGACACCTGTTATGAAGGAATGTATTCCTCAAAATGAAATTTGGAAATGTCGTCTTATATCAAGAATACACGTTTCTTTATGGATTGCTTCTTTTGCTCTATCATTTTATATAATGAACCCTCTTCCTGCATTATTAATATTTTTTCCTAGATACTGGGGNAACATTGTTAACATATTTAATATGACTCAACACATAGGGCTGCCAGAAGATATTAAAGATCATAGGTTCACAACTAGATCTGTACGTTTTAATCCAATATTTAGTTTTTTATATTGGCACATGGAATATCACGTAGAGCATCATATGTTTCCTTCCGTTCCGTCATACAACTTACCTAAGTTGAGTAATTTAATTAAAGATCAATTACCAAAAGCTAATTCTAGTTTGTATGATGCATATAAGGAGATTATTCCAGCAATAATAAAACAACATAAAGATAATAGTTATTTTATTCAAAAAGAAATTGCTTCCTAATATAAGTATAGTCACAATTTTTTTACTGAGCCTCTATCAATAATCGTAGGTTTAGCCATATAAAAATTATTTTTAGAATCATTACCATTCTTACTCATTAATAACTTTACTGCATTGTAACCTAAATCCTCTGTAGGATGAGAAATTGAAGTTATTTTTGGTGTAATTAAATTACTTACTATTAAACTATCATACGTAATAAGAGAAATGTCATGACCAATTTTTATTTTTAGTTCATTACACGCACGTATTGCACCTGCTGCAATGTATTCAGTACAACATATAATAGCAGTAACTTTTTTATTTTTTAACAATTTTCTTGTAACTTCCTCGCTTAACAATGAATCATTTTTGGGTATTTCAATNTATAGGTTTTTATCAAAACTAATTTTATATTTTTTTATTTCACTNAAATAAGTTTTCATTCTTTGATAAGCAAAATTAAATTTTTTATTAATATTTATAAATGCAATTTTTTCATGATTTTTTTTTATTAAGTGATCAAAAATAATTTGCATACTTTTATGATTATCTAGATCTACCCATGAATAATTTTTTAAATTTTGTGTTCTTCCCCAAGCTACAAAATTAACTTTATTTTTTTTTAAAAGTGGTATCCTGCTATCATTAATTCTCAAATTATTTATAATGATATTCCTTACCTTTTGTTCTACAATAAGTTTTTCATATAAAGATTTTTCTTCATTTTGACTTCTTGCCATGAGCATTGACAACTGAATATTATTTTTTGAAAGATTAGAGTACATTCCTGATAAAAATTGAATAAATGAAATTTGATTTAGAGGAGATGAATTTAACCCATATAATGGCAGAATGAAGCCAAGGTTTTTGGAGCTTCGTGATGCCAAATTTGCAGCATAAGGATTAGGATTATAATTATATTTTTCAGCAAATTTCTTAATTCTTTTTTTCGTTTTTTCACTTACGTCTGAATAGTCAGCTAAACCCCTTGAAACTGTCGTTATTGATAAATTAAGCTTTTTTGCTAATTCTTTAATATTCATGTTTTTTTCATAAATCAGATAATATAAATTGACAACCAAAACGTTTTGGATAATTATAAATTATTATTTACGGAGGAATTATGAAAATAAAAAATTTATTAATTATACTTTCTTCATTATTTCTAAGTTTCACAGCTTATGCTGGAGGTCACAAATATTCTGGTCCAGATTTAACTGGACAAAAAGTAGTTATGTTTGGTCCTTGGTTGTCACCAGAACAAGAAACAATGAGAGAAGTTGGTGCTATATTTGAGAAAGCTACAGGAGCAACTTTTGAGTATGGTGGTTCAGATAGTTTTGAACAACAAGTTATGATCGATCTAAAAGCTGGAAGTGCTGCTGATCTAGTTGTATTTCCACAACCTGGTCTTGCTGCAAANGCAGCAGCTATGGGAGGATTAGTTCCTCTTGGAGATGATATTAAGCAAATGGTTTTAGATAACTATGCTGCTGGNCAATCATGGGTTGATCTTTCAACTTATGCCGATGAAAATGGTAATGATCAGTTTAATGCAATTTTCTTTAGAACAAACGTAAAAAGTTTGGTTTGGTATTCACCAGATAACTTTGAAGATAATGGTTATGAAGTTCCAGGAACTATGGAAGAGTTAATTGCACTAACAAGACAAATGGCATCAGATGGAAATACTCCATGGTGTATTGGTCTAGGTTCAGGTGCAGCAACTGGTTGGCCTGCAACTGACTGGATGGAAGATATCATGTTAAGAACACATACGCCTGATGTTTATGACATGTGGGTATCCAATGAAATGCCTTTTAATGACCCAAGAGTTATTGAAGCAATGAATTTCTTTGGAACTTTTGCGTTGAATGACAAGTTTGTAAATGGTGGATCTAAAGCAGTAGCAACTACTGATTTTAGAGATGCTCCAAATGGACTTTTCACTTCACCTGCAGAATGTATGATGCACAGACAAGCTAGTTTTATACCTGCATTTTTCCCTGAAGGTGTAGAAGCTGGTGTTGACTATGATTTCTTTTATTTCCCTGCATATGCAACTAAAGATTTAGGAACTCCTGTACTTGGAGCTGGTACATTAGTAGCGGCTACTAATGATAACCAAGCAACAATAGAGTTCATTAAATTCTTAATGCATCCTGAAGCGCATGAATATTGGATGGCTAAAGGTGGTTTCCTAACACCTCACAAAGGCGTTGATGGAAGTAAATATGCTAGTGAAACTTTTAGAAAACTAGGTGAAATTTTAACAGGCGCAACAACGTTTAGATTTGATGCGTCAGACTTAATGCCTGGTGCTATTGGTGCTGGAACTTTCTGGACTGGTATGGTTGACTATACTAACGGAAAATCTGCCCAAGATGTAGCAGATGCGATCCAAGATAGTTGGGACGCAATTAAGTAACTTTTCAATTATNAACAGGCGAACAATTAACTTGTTCGCCTGTTTTTTTTATATATTTAATCACTAATGACCATCCTGAATTTAGTATTTATTGTTTTTTTAGGAATATTATTTTTCATAGCCTACTTTCATATCTCAAATTATATTTTAGATANTTATGGTAACAAAACACTGAAAAGATATAATTTTGAAAATTCTATAAGGGTCATAGTTTTTATAACACCCGCATTTATTGTTTTATTTATTTTTATTTTATATCCAGTTTTTGAAACTATCAGGCTTAGCTTTTATGATAAATTTGGAAGAGAATTTGTCGGACTATACAATTACAAATGGGCAATTAATGATCCTGAATTTAGAAGAAGTATATTAAATAATTTAGTATGGTTACTTGTAGTCCCAACATTAAGCACTTTTTTTGGATTAGTAATTGCTAACTTAGCTGATAGAATTTGGTGGGGTTCAATTGCAAAATCTATAATATTTATGCCTATGGCAATATCATTTGTAGGAGCTGGTGTAATTTGGAAATTTATTTATGAATATAGAGGACCTGAGAATACACAAATTGGACTACTTAATGCAATAATTGTTTCTCTTGGTTATGAGCCACAAGCATGGTTAACAATACCTATGTGGAACAATTTCTTTTTGATGGCTATTATGATTTGGATACAAACTGGATTAGCTTTAGTTATTTTTAGTGCTGCATTAAGAAGCATACCTAAGGAAATGCTTGAAGCGGCAAGAATTGACGGAGCTAGTGAGTTAAAAATATTTTTTTCAATTATAATTCCTTATTTAGAACAAACGATACTTGTGATTTGGACCTTAATTACAATAATTGTTTTGAGAATATTTGATATTATTTTTGCTATGACTAATGGTGAATGGCAAACCGGAGTCTTAGCGAATTTAATGTACGACTGGATGTTTAGAGGTGGTGGTGACTCGGGAAGAGGAAGTGTTTTAGCAATTGTTATTATGATTGGTGTCATACCAATCTTAGCATGGAATTTATACAAACATAGACAGGAACAAAAAATATAATGAAGAAATTTTCAATATCATCTTTACTATCTCAACTATTACTCCTCTTCTTTGTTATTATATGGATTATTCCTACATTTGGTCTGTTTATTAGCTCTTTAAGAGATAAAGATTTATTAGCTATAAGTGGATGGTGGACTTCCTTAACTACTACAGAAGTAAATGAAATTTATAGAATGTCAGGAATGGAAAGCCAAATTGAAGAAGATGGTTATTTCAAAATTAAAGGAAAGTTATTTGAAGACAATTCAGGAAAAAAAATAGAAAGTTTTGGAATTACTTCAAAGAAAATTAATGAATTTAATATTGGTGATGTCGCAATTTTTAAAGATGAAAGTGAAGTGCTTCTTGATGAAGATGGAAATTATGAATGGAGATCTAAAACAGAATTTAAAAAGAAAAAAGGTAAGAGATTATTTACTACATCATTAAGCCCTCCTGCATTTACTTTTGAAAATTACAGAGAAGTTTTATTCAAAGAAGGAATTGGTAGAGCTTTTGTTAATACAATGGCAGTCGCATTACCTTCAACACTAATTCCTTTAATAATATGCTCTTTCTTTGCATATTCCTTAACTTGGATGAAATTTTATGGAAGAGATACTTTATTAGCAATAATAATTGCGTCTCTTGTTGTTCCTCTTCAAATGTCTCTAATACCAATACTAACAATCTATAATGATTTTGGNGCATTATTTGGAGTAGCGGCTAAGTCCTATCCCGGTGTTTGGATGGCACATACTGGTTTTGGATTAGCCTCAACTACTTTTCTATTAAGAAATTTTTTAAAAAGCTTACCTAATGAAATGATGGAAGCTGCTAAAGTTGATGGNGCTTCTCATTATGATATTTTTTTACGCATAATTATTCCTCTTTCGATACCAGCTTTTGCTTCAATATTTATTTTACAATTTTTATGGTGTTGGAATGATCTTTTAGTNGGNTTAGTATTTTTAGANCANGTTCCAAGTGAAATAATATTAACCGCAAAATTAAAAGAATTACTTGGATCGAGAGGTGAAAATTGGGAAATTTTAACTACTGGTGCTTTTGTATCAATGACCGTTCCTTTATTTATCTTTTTTGCCTTACAGAGATATTTTATACGAGGTTTAGTAGCTGGATCAGTTAAAGGGTAAACACTAAAAAGTATTGATTTTTCAATAAATATACCTTTAAATATAAATATATTTGTATGATGATGTATTCATACACTTGAAAGATCGCTCAAAGGAGGATGAAGTGGCAGATATAAATATAAATACTGTTAATAAATATTTTGGAGACGTCCA
>FUFK010047310.1_pt1 | contig 13169 bp, 13 predicted proteins | sample 1021851 | NCBI WGS metagenome assembly FUFK01 (sample SAMEA51879418, study PRJEB19060) | metagenome | reverse complement strand
TCTTGCAATTGAAGTGAGCGTTTCTTTGTCTTNNCCTGANACATAAGCTGCAAGGCCATATTCAGTATCATTTGCAATCGCTACAGCATCATCAATATTCTTGTAGGTAAGCATTGAAAGAACAGGGCCAAAAATTTCTTCTTTTGAAATTGTCATATCGTTTTGGACATTACCAAAAACCGTGGGCTTAGCGTAATAGCCTTTTTCCAACCCGTTTGGCTTTCCAGTACCACCGATCAGTAGTTCAGCACCCTCATCGATACCTTTTTGAATTAAATTCTGAACTTTTTCATATTGTACGTCGCTGACCAAAGGACCAATGGTTGTATCATCTTTTTTGGGGTCGCCTGCTATTACTCTTGCGGCCGCATCTTTCGCGATAGAGTATGCATCATCCTTTCGAGCCGCCGGAACCAACATTCTTGTAGGCGCATTGCATGATTGACCCGTATTACTCATACAGGAATCAACCCCAGCGCGTATTGATTTTTCAAAGTCAGCATCGTCTAAAATGATATTAGCTGACTTCCCGCCTAGTTCCTGACTTACTCTTTTGACACTATCAGCGGACGCTTTTGCAACCGCAACTCCCCCCCTGGTCGATCCAGTAAACGACATCATATCAATATCAGGATGGGCGGACATTGCTTCGCCCACGACTGGTCCCATACCGTTGATCAGATTGAAAACGCCTGCTGGCACTTTAGCTTCGTCGAGTATTTCAGCAATAATCATTGATGAAAGCGGAGCAATTTCGGAAGGTTTTAGTATTGCTGTACATCCTGCGGCTAGACACGGTGCCAATTTTGAAACGACCTGATTTACTGGCCAGTTCCAAGGTGTAATTAGTCCACAAACTCCAATTGGCTCATGTCTAATAATAAAGTTACCGTGCTCATACTCGAAATTATGGTTGGTTAAAGAGCGAATAGCGGCTTTTAAGTGCCCCAGTCCCACCATGGCCTGAGCACCCTTAGCCAGATAGGTGGGTGCACCCATTTCGGTTTGGATGGCATCTGCTACGTCATCAAGACGGCGCTTATAAATTTCTCTAATTGTTGTCAGCAAATCAATTCGTTGCTCAACAGGAGTTTGAGAGTAGGTTTCGAAAGCTTTTCGGGCTGCTTGAACAGCTTCATTCACATGACTTGCATCACCCAGAGATATTTTTGTGACTTTTTCTTCAGATGCGGGATTAATAACATCGAGTGTTTTAACACCACTTGGCGTCACCCAAGAGCCGTTAATATAAAAGTTCAACTTTTCCATAAACTATTCTCCATAAACTATTCAAAACATCGAATCTGCTAAAAACCATAGATTTCGATCTCTATAATCATAAGTCAGACAGTTAAAGCTTTATTATTCTAATGCGACCTTGTTGTTTATAAAACAGATGTTAGGTTATAATTTGCATCAACGAAGCTTTGTTTTAATGACAATGGCATCTTAGATAATGAGGAGCAACTGGTCATGACTTTGATCAGAGAAGAGGACCTAGTAGAAAGCATTGCTGATGCTTTTCAATACATTTCATATTTTCACCCACCAGATTTTGTAACTTCTCTATCGTCTGCATGGGAGCGGGAAGAAAGTCAAAGCGCCAAAGATGCAATGGCACAAATCTTAGTTAACTCAAGAATGGCTGCCATGGGAAGACGTCCTATATGCCAAGATACGGGCAGTGCTAATGTCTATTTAGAAGTAGGCTATGATGTAAAATTTGATTTTTCTCGCAGTCTGCAGGAAGTTGTGGATGATGGCGTTCGAAAAGGATACCAATTTGATAAGAACCCACTTCGCGCTTCGATTGTTCTTGACCCGGTAGGTTCACGAAAAAATAGTGGTGATAACACTCCTGCATTATTAACTGTTGATCTTGTTCCGGGTAATACCGTCTCCGTTTATGTTTCGGCCAAGGGAGGTGGTTCAGAAAATAAAGCAAAATTTGCTGTTCTCAATCCTTCAGACTCAGTCGCTGATTGGGTTGTTGAAACAGTTGAAAAACTAGGCGCTGGTTGGTGTCCTCCTGGCATCCTGGGAATTGGTGTTGGAGGTTCGTCGGACCGAGCAATGGCAATGGCTAAAAAAGCATTGAATGATCCGCTTGATATGCAAGCGTTATTGAAAAATGGCCCTAAAAATAAATCAGAAGAATTACGGATTGAAATATATGAAAGAGTAAACGCTCTGGGTATAGGGGCTCAGGGATTAGGTGGGATTACTACCGTACTAGATGTAAAGATAAAAAGTTTTCCTACCCATGCAGCATCTCTTCCCGTTGGTTTAATCCCGAACTGTGCAGCAACTCGTCACTTACATTTTACTTTAGATGGAACGGGCGTTCCTAAGTTTGAAACACCTGATTTGGAGGCTTGGCCAGAAATTTTACTTGATGAAGCGAACAAAAATGCCCGCCGAGTAGATGTGGATAATCTTAATGAAGAAACTTTGGCTAGTTTGAAAATAGGTGAAACTTTATTGTTAAATGGCACAATTTACACTGGACGAGATGCTGCCCATAAAAGAATAGTCAATTTTCTTGATGAGGGAAAAGCACTGCCGGTAAATTTGGAAAATCAAACGATCTATTATGTTGGGCCAGTTGATGCGGTGGGTGACGAAGCTATCGGTCCGGCAGGTCCAACAACATCGACAAGAATGGATAAATTTACTGATCGAGTTCTCGGTGATACTGGTCTGAAATTAATGATAGGAAAAGCAGAGCGGGGGCCTGAAGCAATTGAGGCAATTAAAAAACACAAAGCAGTTTATGCAATTGCCGTTGGTGGGGCCGCATACCTAGTCTCAAAAGCTATAAAAGAGGCAGAACCTGTTGCTTTTGAAGATCTTGGTATGGAGGCGATTTATAAACTTAGAGTAGAAGATATGCCTGTTTTGGTGGCTGTTGATAATAGTGGAGCTAGTATTCACAAGTCTGGGCCGGCTGCTTGGCGTAAGAGTTGACCAAAATTAGGGCATGATGTTTTAAATGCAAAAAGTTTTGATTACAGCAGGGGCATCTGGCATTGGTTATGCTCTAGCCGAAAGATTTTATGCTGCAGATTACAAAGTTTGGATAATAGATGTTTCAGAAAAAGATTTAAAAAAATGTCCAAAAGATTGGGAGCAAAGTAATATTGATGTTTGTGACGAAAATGCAATGTCGGCTCTTTTCAAAAAAATTAATGACAAATGGGCCGGATTAGATGTTCTCTGTGCTAATGCTGGAGTCGCTGGTTCAACAGCGCTAATTGAGGATCAAGATGCTGAAGCATTTCGAAAGTGTTTAAATGTAAATTTAATAGGTGCTTTTCTGTCTGTTAAAGGAAGCTTGCCAATTATGAAAAAACAAAAGAAAGGCACCATTATTTTTACTTCATCTACAGCAGGTCTTAATGGTTTTCCATATCGCTCTCCTTACTCCGCAAGTAAATGGGGAATACACGGATTTATGAAAACATTAGCCATGGAGGCCGGCCCATTTGGAATAAGAGCAAACGCTATTGCACCAGGCTGTGTTGAGGGTGCTCGTATTGACGCCGTAATTGAAAAAGAAGCTGCAAAGAAAAAGACTACTTCTGATGTTATTAGAGAAGCTTATAAATCGGGCACGTCCCTTAAGACCTTTGTAAATGCCGAGGACATAGCATCTATGGCTTTATTTTTAGCCTCAGAGCAGGCAAGTCGAATATCGGGTCAGGTAATTGCTGTGGATGGGCATACGGAAAATCCAGACCCTAAAATATAAATACACGGAGAAATTTTTGGAAGAAATTACTAGTAAAATTATATTAGATGAAAAAAGGTTGAAACTGGCCTCGGATCATGTTGATAGAGTTTTAACAGGAATTTTTATTTCGGTTGGTTTTCCAGAAGATATCTCAAAAGCAACTTCATCTCATCTTGTTGATGCCAATTTAGTTGGCGTTGAAAGTCACGGTATCATGCGAGTTTTAGAGTATGCAGATGAAGTAAAATCTGGTGTCTTGAACCCCTCTAGTCGCCCTGAATTAATTAAACAAGAAAAAAATTTTCTTGAAATTAATGCAAGTGGTGGCATAGGCATTCCAGCGCTTAATCTTGCTTATGATGAATGCTGCAAAGATGCAGAGGACAAGGGTCTGTCTATTATGGCAGTCAAAGATGTTGGGCATACTGGCCGCCTTGGCGCATATGCTGAAGTTGCTGGTGAAAGAGGGTTCTTAACGATTTGCTTGGGAGGCGGAAACCGGCAATACTGGAGGCAGGTTGCTCCTCCTGGTGGAGCTAAAGCAATGCTGCCAACCAATCCGTGGTGTATAGGAATTCCAGCAGGAAAAACTGGTCCTGTGGTTCTGGATTTTGCCACATCCAAAATTGCTGGTGGATGGATCTATGCGGCTAAGTCTGCAGGAGCACTTTTGCCTGATAATTCTGTAAAAGATGCAAATGGNAATGTGACTAGAAATCCTGACGATTATTTTTCTGGTGGTGCACTTATGCCAGCCGCTGAGCATAAAGGATTTGGTTTAGCTTTAATTGCTGAATTAGTTGGACAGGCATTACTTGGACCATCAACAACTAAGCATTGGTTGTTAATAGCGATAAAAGCAGACCAGTTCCGTGAAAAAACTGCTTTTGAACGAGTAGCAGATGAAATTTTGGATGAAATCAGGTCATGTCCTCCGGCACCCGGAAGTTCGGGAGTTCAGATACCGGGCGAACGCGAACGAATTCAAAGAAGTGCGTCCCAAAATATTCTTCAAATACCAGTGTCTACATGGGATCAGATTTGTGATCTGGCAGGTAAATATGGCGTACCAATTTAAACCTTACCAAAGATTTATNTAGCCACCCTTAAATTGTTGAAGTAGAAATATTTCGCTTTCTGGCTTAATAGGAGTGTGGTCTGCTCCAGATACCATTTCCCCATCAACTGCAACTGAAACACCCGCTTCTATTATGGGTCCCAAATTTGGATAAATAGAAATAAGCTCATCGAGCATTTGACCAACAGTATCTGCCTTCACTTTAACAACTAACTCTCCATCAGTGAATTGGCGCAAACCTGACCACAGATTTACTTCAGCCATCAGCTATCTTCCTTGATCGCTTTTAATACCTTTGGAGGGGAAATTGGCAAATGACGCAGACGTTTTCCAGTCGCATCAGCAATTGCGTTAGCAATTGCAGGAAGTGGAGGCGCTATCCCTGTTTCCCCAACTCCTCTCACACCAAATGGGTGGCTGTCGCTTGGTACTTCAACAATGACTGTATCTATCATAGGAAGGTCAGAGGCGACAGGTACCCGATAGTCTAAAAACCCTGCGTTCTGCAACCTGCCATCTTGCCCATAGATATACTCTTCGTTTAAGGCCCAGCCTATTCCTTGCGCTGCCCCACCTTGGAACTGACCCTCAACATATGACGGATGGATAGCTCTGCCTGCATCTTGAACGACAAGATAACGCAATATTGTGGCTCTTCCTGTTTCTGGATCCACTTCAAGATCAACAACGTGCGTACCAAAACTTTCTCCTGCTCCTCCATAGGTAGTCGCGTGATGACCAGAGATTGGTCCTCCTGTGCGTCCCATTCGACGACCGATTTCCTTAATTGTCATCGGAGGAAAGTCACCGGCATTTGGTCCTGCTGGGTGAGCGGCACCATCAAACCAATCGACTGCTTCTTGGTCAATGCCCCATTTGTTGGCGGCACGTTGGCACATTTCTTTAATAGCTTCGTTACATGCTTCAACTGCAGCTTTGCCTATAGCAAAAGTTGCTCGACTTCCGTGGGTTGGTTCATTGACACCTAGAGAGCCGGTTTCAACAACATTTACTCGAACATCTTCATATGGGATTCCCAGTGTTTCAGCCACCATCAGAGCCATTGATGCTCTNCTCCCACCAATATCTGGTGTCCCTATAGATAAAGTAACGGTCCCGTCTTCACCCAAAGCCATAGAGATGGATGTTTCTCCGCCATGGTTCATCCAAAACCCTGAAGCAATTCCTCTTCCTTGGTTAGGGCCAAGCTTTACGTTTAAATTTGGATGGAATTTTGCAGCTTCGAGGGTTTCGATAAGTCCTATTTTTCTGAACTTTGGCCCAAAACTTGATTTAGTGCCTTCTTTAGATCCGTTCAAAAGCCTTACATCAATGGGATCCAGATTTAGTTCACGGCACATTTCGTCCACAAGACTTTCTACNGCAAANGCNGCCATAGGAGATCCTGGCGCTCTGTATGCTGCTGACTTAGGTCGGTTAGAAAGCACGTCGTAACCAATGTGATGTACGGCAGGAAGTTGATAATTAGCAAAGGCGCACTCCAATGCCATGCCGGTTGGTGCCATCCCTGGGAACGCTCCACCTTGCATTCGGAAAACTGCCGAAGCGGCTGTCATTTTTCCATTTTTTTTCATACCTATTTTAACATCCATTGAAGCGGACGCAGTTGGGCCTGTGGCACGTAGAACTTCGGATCGGGTCATAACCAACTTTACGGGGCGACCACCTGCCTTTAGGGAAAGGGCTAGAGAAAGGGCTTCAGAAAAAATTGTAGTTTTTCCACCAAAACCACCACCTATTTCTGACGGTGTAACCCGAAGCTGAGAAGCTTCCAGCCCAAGAACCGCTGCACACATTTTTCTGATAAACCACTGGCCTTGTGTGCAGATCCACATTTCACCTTTTCCATCTTGGCCAAGCTGACCAACGCAAGCATGTGGTTCAATGTAGCCCTGATGTGCAGCTTCTGTCTTATAGGTGTTTTCCATGATTAGATCGGCATTAGAGAACCCCGTTTCCAGATCTCCGTGGCCGAAGTCCATGTATGAAACAATATTAGGCGGTGATCCTTCTGGCACAGTATGGTCTTGTGCTCCTTCTCTGATGACTGGAGCATCAGGCCTCATTGCTTCATCAACATCGGTTACGTGAGGAAGAATTTCATATTCAACTTCAATAAGCTTTATNGCATCTTTNGCTGCTAGTGCTGATGTNGCTGCGACGGCTGCTACTGCGTGCCCATCATATAGAGCCCTATCACCNGCTATCGTATTTTCTTGTAGATAAAAATCTTCTCCTTTTAAACCAGNAGGAAAATCAGCTCGAGTTACAAAAGCTTTTACACCTGACAATGCTTCTGCTTTNGANGTATCAATTTTAACAATACGCGCATGGGCGTGAGGAGAGCGGAGTACTGCGGCGTGAAGCATATTTGGNGCATTNAAGTCTGCNCCATATTTTGCTCGCCCTGTTACTTTGTCNAAGCCATCAGGACGGTTGGGACGGGTACCTATATATTTAAATTTATTTATGAGTTCATCTTTTGCCATTAGGATGCTTCCCTCATTTCTTTTGCTGCATCTAGCACAGCCCTTATAATTTTATCATATCCGGTACATCGACAAAGATTACCAGCTAACCAATATCGCACCTGTTCTTCATTTGGGTCAGGATTTTTTTCCAATAAATTTTTTGCTGCTACCAGAAAACCTGGTGTGCAAATACCGCACTGCAAAGCGGCATGCTCAACAAACTTTTTCTGAAGGGGGTGCAGTTTGTCCCCTTTCGCCATACCCTCAATTGTTTCTATACTTTTGCCACTCGCTTCAACACCTAGCATTAAACATGAGCACACTAGTCGGTCCTCAATGGTTACAGTGCAGGCGCCACAATCGCCTGTTCCGCACCCTTCTTTTGTTCCGGTTANNTTNAGGCGGTCCCTTAAAACATCCAAGAGAGTTTCCCGAGGATCACATAGAAACTCAACATCGTCTCCGTTAACTTTGGCAGTTACNTGAATATNACTCATCATTATTGTCCTTGAGCTCGATCATAAGCTTTTTTTGCAGTACGCACGGCTAGAACACCAGCGATGTCTGTTCTAAACTCTATCGTTCCTCTTTTATCATCAATTGGATNACATGCTTTCTNTGCCGCTTGGGCTAGTTTTTTCAACGCGGCTTTATCTAATTTGGTTCCGATTATAGCCTTAGCGCATTCATCAACTAATAGCACGGTGGGTGCTACAGCTCCCAAGGCTACACGTGCTTCAGTGATTATTCCATTATCCAAGCGCAAACTAACCGCGCAGCCCACAACNGCGATATCCATTTCCGTTCTTGGTATGAACCTTAAGTAAGCATCACCTGCATTCTTTTCTCTNGCTGGTATATGAACNGCTGANATCAGTTCACCTTTTTTTAATGATGTTTTGCTTGGACCAGTGGGAATATTTTCGACCTTTTCTATTCTTTCGCCTGAGGGACCTATGACTGAAACGGTAGCCCCAGCGGCAATTTGAGCAGGTACGCTATCTGCTGCAGGTGACCCATTACATAGATTTCCAACTATCGTGGCTCTTCCTTGAATTTGCGTTGATCCAATTAAATCTGTGGCCTCCACCAAGCCTGGCCAAGCTTTCTTAAACTCTGCATGCTCTGACATCTCAGCGCCTGAAACGCCAATTCCTAAAGTCCAGCTGCCATCTTTATTTTTGGTGATGTCTTTTACACCCTGAATTTTTTTTACNTCAATTAAGTCATCTGGGGTNATGATGTCGGAGCGCATTTGAACGAGCACATCCGTACCTCCAGCTAGAAAACGGGTTTTCCCTTTTGAACTAGCCGCTATTGCAGAAGCGTCTGAAAAACTTGAAGGCGTATGGTAATTCATAAAAAAACTCTACTTTGAAAANATATTTTTGGTTCGNGTGANNTCAGGCTAACTTAAAAAATTTATCCAATCAATTTTAATTGAACCCTCATTAATTTATTTTATTTTTAAAGTTCTATAAAAATTTGCTCGTCTTCAACTTTTAACTTGTATGTTTTTAGGTCTTCGCANGGTGGGTCCANTACGACTTTACCAGTNTTAATATTNAATACTCCGAGATGCATAGGGCATTCTATTTCTTCACCGTCAATTAAACCATCTACGAGGTGAATGTCTTCATGCGTGCAAAGACCGTCAGTAGCATAGAACCCGTCTTCCAGATGGTAAATGCAATATGTTCGATCATTGTGATCAAATCTGTATTGNTCTTCAAATTCAACATCTGAGGTATTGCAAACAAATGTCCAGTCCGCCATTATCTGTTTCGTCCTTGTTGTTTAAATTTTGTTTTGAGCTAATTTTATAGTGTGTAAATTGTAGGGTGGCAAAGAAAAATGGAAATACAAAAACCACAAATCGGTATTAATAGCACATCTGGTGATTGGTTTAAAATTAAAATCGATCGTAAAGTTTTAAAAGAGCTTTCGAGGCGCAGTGATTTCGAGGGTTGGAAACATATAATCATTTATTTTGTCTCGTTATTGGTATTAGGTTTGCTTTGTTATAGCTCTTGGGGCACTTGGTGGTTCATTCCAATATATCTGGCTTACTGCACGTGGTGGGGAGGTGCAGACGCCATATGGCATGAGTGCGGTCATAGAACAGCTTTCAAGACCCGCAACTTGAATGACTTCTTCTATGAAATAGCAAGTTTCATGAATAACTTTGAGTCAGTTCGTTTTCATTGGAGTCATTCACTTCATCACAGTTATACGGCATCGGTTGACCCTCATGATTTTGAGGTAGAGGGTAGCATTTTTTGGAAACCAAAAACATTGGTGGAGTTTCTAATTATTTTTGTACCAGGATTTGGACTTTTGAATTTGCACAAATCGTTACATTGCGAAATTTTACAGCATGCTCTTGGTGTTAATACGCGCGTAATGCGCGAATGTATTCCACAGGATAAGCAAGCGTCTTGCATAAGAAACTCTCGTATCTACGTTGGATTATGGATAGGAATTATTTTACTTGCTATAGCTATTGGTTCTTGGCTACCAATATTCCTACTTCTTGTTCCCAAGTTTTTTGCGACGCTGAATATCGTTTGGGGCATAACCCAACATGTGGGGTTGAAAGAGGATGTCAAGGATCACCGTTTGTCTACCCGGTCAGTGCGTTTAAATCCTGTTTTTAGTTTTATTTATTGGAAGATGGAATATCATATTGAGCACCATATGTTTCCTATGGTTCCATCGCATAGGCTTCCTAAATTACATGAGGTTATTAAAGANCAGCTTCCCAAGCCGAAGTCTCTTTACCATGCCTATAAAGAAATTATTCCAGCAGTTTTGAAACAAACTAAAGACCCCGACTATCATATTAGTGTTGAGTTACCCGANGCGNGGGCTCAAACAGTTAATTCTGCTTAATTGTAAAAGATAGCTGTTGGAAATTCTTAAAGGGAGCCAAAACATGCAAAAAAAATTGACGGTAAAAGATATATTAGGCTCTCGAGGGAAAAGGAAACTTACCGAAATTTATACTCATACGGTGTTAGAAGCTGAAGCGTGTGAAGCAGCTGGCATTGATATGATTATTACCTCTGAATTAAACGACTACGAGAGAATACGGTCAGCAGCGCCAAATACTTTTTTCACTGTAGGATTAAGTTATGGAGCTCATTTAGATGAGCATTCAATTTTAAAGAGATCTTTCTATCTTATGAATAATGGGGCTGATGCAATTTATTGTCCCCAGAGCACACGATTTATTAAAGCTATTGCAGATGAGGGAATTCCTGTCATAGGCCATTCTGGTTTTATACCATATAAATCGACACACTATGGTGGATTTAAGGCAGTTGGCAAGACTAATGTAGAAGCGCAAAAAATTCTTTCCGAAATTATCAGAATAAAAGAAGCCGGAGCCTTTGCAGTGGAGTTAGAGATTGTCCCATCAAAAGTGGCCACTGAGATATCAAAAGCAGTTGAAATCTTCCTCATTGGAATGGGGAGTGGTGTTGATTGTGATGCGCAATATTTATTTTCTGAGGATGTTTTGGGTTACAATAAGGGACATATTCCAAGACATGCAAAAGTTTACTCTGATCTCCACAAGGATTTCGACGCTCTGCAAAATAAAGCGGTTAAAGCATATTCTAAATTTGCAAATGAAGTTAGAGATTTAAAGTATCCCTCATCGGAACACGATGTTAGTATTGCTAATGAAGAGTTCAATCAATTCTCTGACTTTATTAAAAATAGTAATTGACCAAATATAAATATAAAATCCTGCATATTTTTGTTCTTTCAAAATAGAAAAAATATGCAATCTTTCACCCATGTGTTGAAAAATTTTGGTGAATTAGAGTTCCTGATATATCGTTGTAGCTATGAGATATCGAATCGATACTCAAAAACAAAATGGGAGGGAACAATGAAATCAATTAAGTATGGATTAGCTGCGCTATTTTCGTTGCAGCTCGCTACGACCGCCGTAGCTGCGCCAACTGGACAAGATCTAGGTGCAAACTGGTGTTCTGATGTAAAAATGCATTTTTATGCGGGTGGGCCTGAAGCAGGAGGCTTTGCAGGTATTGTTGCAGCAGGTGCAATGAATGCAATTCGTGACACTGGGGCTGATGCTGAAATTTTATACTCTGAGTGGGACTTTGAAAAAATGGTTCGTCAGCTTCGAGAATCTATTGGTCTCGGTGTAGATGCCATTGCAATGATGGGACATCCAGGGGATGATGCACTTATGCCCTTGGCCAAGCAAGCTGCGGCTGCTGGGATAATAATGACATATCAAAATGTCGATCCAAGCGGAGTTCGTGCTAAGTTTGGAGGTGGTTATGTTGGAGCAAACCTTGCAACTCAAGGTAAAGCATTAGCAAGAGAGGCCATCCGACAATTTGGCCTGAAAGCTGGTGATCATGCCATAGTGATGGTTCCAGTTGGTGACTACGCGCGGGCGCAACGTGAAGATGGTGCGCGTATTATTTTTGAAGAACATGGCATGACCGTAACAGTTGTCGACGGCGAAACTAACTATGCTTCAGACCCTAACCTTACTATACCTGTTTTTGGCGCTGCCTTAAATGCAAACCCTGGCACGAAAGTTATTGTTCATTCTGGAAGCGACGTTATGAATGTTGCNGAGGGTATAGCAAAGGCTGCGGGTTANGGTCCTAATGAAATTTTGCAGATAGGTTTCGATACAAGCCCACAAATCATGAGTGCCTTCGAAAAGGGCTATGTCCACCTAACCTCGGATCAGCAACCATTCCTTCAAGGCTACCTGCCTGTCCTATCTCTATGTCAGACAGCGGTTCTTGGTACTGGAGCTATTAACCAGGATACGGGAGCAGGTTTTGTAGATGTAAATAATTATAAATCTGTAAAAGCCCTCGCTGACGCGGGTCTTCGATAAAAATAAATTAAAAAAAGGATGCTGGCTTGACAATTTGTTGAGCCAGCTAATTCGTGATGGCAACAATTATTGAGTTAAAAAATATTACAAAAAAATTTGCGGGTGTTACGGCGCTTAATGATGTAAGTTTAAGTGTTGAAAAGGGCGAAGTCGTTGGACTTATTGGTGACAATGGTGCTGGNAAGTCAACTTTGATTAAAACTTTGGTGGGTGTGCATTCTCCCGACNAAGGCTCCATAGAGATTCANGGTAAATTAGTTGAGAAATGGAATGCTCTTAAAGCCAGAGAAGCGGGAATTGAGACAGTTTTCCAAGACAGGGCTCTGTGCCCTCAGCAATCAATAGTTTGGAATATTTTTATGGGTAAAGAACTTACTTACCCTTTTGGTTTTGTTAGGCAAAAAGAGCAAATTGATGTTGCTAACAGCCTAATTCGAGAAATTGGTTTTACCTCAGAACTTATCGATGCCGAGTCCCCCGTTGGGAACTTATCTGGTGGCGAGAGGCAAGGCGTAGCGATTGCTAGGGCACTTTATAATGAAGCGGAGCTCATAGTTTTAGATGAACCAACAAATAATTTATCGCTTAATGAAACCCAAAAAGTATTTGATTTTATTTTAAATGTTAAAGAGACAGGACGCTCAGTTTTATTCATTGGTCACAATATATACCACGTTTATGATATTTCCGACAGATTTGTAATCTTGGATCGCGGTGANATNATTCATAGGTTGGATAAACAGGATGTCNATTCAGCNGAAGACTTGATGAAAATTATGAGAGATACAATAAAAGGTCATTAAAAATGAGTAGTGCAAAAAATTCTGCAGTCAAAAACTACTTCCATAAAAATGGAAGAGCTATGGGCAGTATGGGTTACTTTATCTTATTGATGATTGTATTTCTAATAGGTGCGCCAGAGGCCTGGATTAGACCAAATCTTCATCAATCTGTTTTTGTTATGATGCCCAC
>FUFK010054807.1_pt1 | contig 13170 bp, 29 predicted proteins | sample 1021851 | NCBI WGS metagenome assembly FUFK01 (sample SAMEA51879418, study PRJEB19060) | metagenome | reverse complement strand
AACAAGTTAGAACTATGCCACAGATATTAATAGATGGTAAACTCATAGGTGGTTACAATCAATTAGTAGAANATTTTGCNGANAANGGACAGGTCAATTTNAAAGGCGAAAAANTTGTCTGATANTGANANAAAACTTACTGAGGAAGAGGTAAGAGANATATACAGAGAACACCGTAANGATAAAGTATTTAAANANTGNTGGCCTGCNAACAATGANAGTTTNTANGAGTGGTGCTCTATGTATNTAGATTANAAACATATNACTAAAAAGAGAAGATAAATAGTCATATGAGAAAATTTCAACANTACATAACCGANGGTGTCTATGANCCTGCTATATTCAAAGCATTTTTTCTAGCAGGTGGTCCTGGTTCAGGTAAATCATGGGTGTCAGCNAGNGCANTATCAGGCATGGGNTTNAAAGTNATCAATAGTGATAATGCNTTTACTAGNTTANTAGGTAAAGAGCAGATGTCATTNAAATTTGCAGATCACACACCAGCAGAGATNGAAAAAAGAGATAAGATTAGAGACAGATCAAAACAAGTTGCAGGTATGCAATTAGCAAAAGCACTTGAAGGTCGTCTAGGATTAATCATAGATAGCACAGCAAGAGACGTAGAGAGGATTCAATCAGAAGCAAAAAGACTAAGAGAACTAGGTTACGATATTCACATGGTGTTTGTAAATACAAGTTTAGATGTTGCACTACAAAGAAATAGAGATAGACCTAGATCACTACCAGACGCAATAATAATTAATAGTCATAAACAGATACAAAAAAATATGGGAAGACTACAAAGAATTTTTGGTCAAAGAAATTTTGTGGTCGTGGATAATAATGAGCCTGCTGAAGACGTAAACCCTACCGTCTATAAAAGAATAAGAGGTATGGTAGACAGAGCACCTACATCATATCAAGCAGTAAAATGGATTCATAGACAACTTGAAAAGAAGAAAAGAAAATGAGAACAAATGAGGAAATTATCAAAGATATCAAGTCAGTATTAGATAAGAATGTCAAAGATAATGTTGCTATGCACGGTGGTATGATTAATTTTTTATCTTATGATAAAGGCACAGTTAGATTAGAAATGGCAGGTGCTTGCTCTGGTTGTGCAATGAGTAAACAAACTTTACATGAGGGTGTTGAGAGAATGTTAAAACACTATGTGCCTGAGGTAAATAAACTCATAGGTGAAGATGATGAACTGGCTGCTGAGAAAGGATATACACCATGGGCGATCTAATACAATTTCCAAAAAAAAGAATAGTTAGAAAAAGTCCTACACCTCAACAGGTAGAGAGTGATTCTAAAAGAAAAAAAGCAAAAGAGAACTATTTTATTGAGCAGGTGACAGAGGAAATTGTGCTACACGCCATACATGTTTTACAAGATAATGCTATCAAAATGAAAGATGATAAATTTTTGAGAGATTTAGCAGTTATCATAGAAGCTATTAAAAGTCTAATACATAGAGACTTCGGTAGAAGACACAAAATGCAGGCCATCGCTGACACACTTGCAACAATCAAAAAATTACCTGATGGCAAACAGGTCACAGATTTAGATTATAGTAAAATTTTTGTAAGTAAAAAAAAGAATGATGTTGATCCTTTGAGAGACGGATAAANNATTTNATAATATTATGATTATAGTTGANATAAACCAGATAATGATTTCTAACTTGATGGTACAGATCAATGGTAGAAATGCTGTTGAAATGAACGAGGACTTTGTAAGACACATGATATTAAATAGTCTTAGAGGTCACAATAAAAAATTTAGAAAACAATATGGTCAAATGGTTATCGCCTGTGACAGTAGTAATGTCTGGCGAAAACAAGTTTTTCCTAATTATAAGGCAGGTAGAAAAGCAAATAGAGCAAAGTCTGAACATGATTGGGAGTTTATATTTGATGTTCTTGCAAAGATAAAACAAGAGATCAAAGATTTCTTACCATATAAAGTTATCGCAGTAGAATCAGCAGAAGCAGATGATATTATTGCCACTTTATGTAAAAGAACAAATGAAAAAGTATTGATTTTATCTGGTGATAAAGACTTCATACAACTACATAATGATAGAATAAAACAATATAATCCTGTTCTCAATAAATTTGTAGGTAAAGGTGAAGACCCTTATAAGTATATTAGAGAGCATATTTTAAAAGGTGACAGAAGCGATGGTATACCAAATGTACTATCAGATGATAATGTTTTCATAGAGGGTAGAAGACAAACACCTCTAAGTAAAAAGAAGATAGAGGGATGGCTAAACGANGTATTGCCTACCTTTACCGAAGAACAAGAAAAGAACTATTTAAGAAATAGACAATTGATAGATTTAAGTTTTGTTCCAGAATGGCTAGAACAAAATATAAATCGTGAGTTTAATGATGTAAAAGTAGCGACTAGAGATAAGATACTAGGTTACTTTATAAACAAAAAACTTAAAACTTTAATCGAGTCAATAGATGAATTTTAGACTCGAAAGAACTGTTAAGGAGAAAAATAATGGTTATAATTAGAAGAAATGCCGATGGCACAATCGCAAATCCTGAAGTAGCAGGAACAACACAATCCCACCCAGCACTAGCAACTAAAAGAGGAATGCAAGCACTACAAAACGCAGGTAGAGCTATACCGCTTTTGATGAGTGAGATTGCTACTAAAGTCAACAATGCAAAAGACAAACCTAGAAAATTAAAAGTATTACAAGATAATGATTCTGTACCTTTAAGACAGGTGTTAAAAGGTGCTTTTGATCCTAATATCGAGTGGTTATTACCTAAGGGAACAGATGTTCCTTATACTGAGAATGACGCACCACTAGGAACAGAGCATACACTATTAAGTCAAGAAGCAAAAAGACTATACCTTTTNACAAAAGGTGGTGACAATACANTAACACAAAANAAAAGAGAGACNCTTTTNATACAGATGTTAGAAGGACTATCTGCTGAAGAAGCTAAGTTTTTGATAACAGTTGTAAACAAAAGAGTAAATAATGAATACAAAGGTTTTACAGCGAATCTGGTTAAAGAAGCATTTAACTGGAACGATAATTTTATGAAAAACCAATAATTTGTTCTCGTTTTGTTCTCATTTTTAAGCCCTTATATTGATAAAACATTGATTTATAAGGGCTTTTTTTATCCATTTTTTGCTTGTAATTAGATTAAAAATAGTGTATATTAAAAGAATAAATGATAACAAAAAGGATAAAAAACATTATGAAAAAGAAACTTGAAAAAATAAACTTTATATCTGCTGAAGATGGTAAGTTAGTATTACATTATGACCAAATGGGTGTTCATAAATCAAAGATGTCTGACAACCCTATCATACTTGCTGACATTATGAGTAAACATGGTTTTGCAGATACAGTTATGGCTTCATCATCTATGGATTGGGCAAAAGAATATGGTTTCAAAGACCATGATGGTGCTAAAAGATTATATAAAAACGCTTTAGGATTAATATAATATGNATATTGCACACGGATTACTATTTGCATTTATTGGTTGTTCAATTACCTTTATAGGTTTCTTTATTGCGTTTTTAGTTATGCAACATAATTACAATAAAGAGACCAAAAAAGAATTATCTGAGGTACAGAAATCTATAAGAGATTTAAAGGGTAAAACATTTGGTGAGGACTGTCAATGAGACTAGATAAAAAATCTAAAGAGATATTACAAGAGTTGGTAAAAGGCAAAGGTTACTTCAAAACACCTACGGTGCCTAAAGACCATACAGACGGCACGGTCAATCTTCTTGTGCCTTTATATCTGAAAGGCCTATTGACCTTTCAAAGACAATATGATGTGCCTTTGATCGGACCTAGTAATGAACACATGGTAAGATTTAAGTGGTATGATGTTATGATAGATAAAAAGAAAACTATCAAAGATATTAGAAAGGTAATCAAAGATGGCAAACTTTAATTGGCAGAAAGTATTAAACAAAGCATGGACGTACACTAAGGTATTTTTTGCAGTATTAACTTTAATGGTTGGTTCATATTTTTATGGCACTTATTATCCTAATAAGTCTGCTATCGCAGAGGTCAATGCTGAACTTGATGTATTCTATATGAATAAAATCAAAGAAATGGATTTACAAGAACCTGAATTTACCTATATTAATGATACACAATTTATTAGGGCAATGCATAAATGTATCAACTATATTAATTTCAAAACACCGAAACATTTAAGAGTGCCATATGAGATGATTATAGGTCAGGCTGCCTTAGAGTCTGGTTGGGGTACAAGTAGATTTGCTAAAGAAGCAAACAATCTATTTGGTATTAGAACTTGGGAAAAATCATCACCTCATTTAATGCCACAAGGTATTGTTAAGTGGCCTGGTTGGGGTGTGAGAATATTTCCAAGTAAATGTGATAGTGTTAAAGAGTATGTAAGATTATTAAATGAACATCCTGCTTACGAAGATTTTAGAGTGTTAAGATTAAAAACTAACGATCCTATTCAATTGATTAAAACACTTGATAAGTTTTCAACAACACCAGATTATGATAAAAGAGTTATAAGAATGATTAAGAAGATTAGAAAGATAGAGGAGGGTGAATAATGAGTAAAGATGAAAAAATCAAAAAGTTAGAAAACTTAGCAAAGGCNTGTGCCAATGCCACAGATAACGACATGAAAAAAATGTGGTTTGATAAACTAATTAATTTGGCAAAAAAATATGATATGAGAGAATTTGTTATGAATAAATTGGTACACTAGGTTGACAATACTAATTAAAAGTGATATAATGAAATTATGAATATATTTTATTTAGATAGAGATCCAGTAAAAGCAGCTCAAATGAGTTGTGATAAGCACGTTGTCAAAATGATATTAGAATCTGCTCAGATGTTATGCACAGCAAAGAGAGTCTTAGATGGCATAGAGTGGACTGATTATACAAAAAACGGTAGAAAAATTAAAAGATGGCGACTAGAAAATCCTAACGAAGAAGCGATCATATATAAAGCAGGTTGGCTAAAACACCCTAGTACACAATGGGTGATGGCTTCATCTTATAATTATATGTGGTTGTATAGACATATGATGGCACTAAATAATGAATACAAGTTAAGATACAATCATACCAAGGATCATATGTGTGTAGAAAAATTAGGCATATTATTAAGTGTGCCACCAAAGAACTCGCCTCTCAATGTGATGGCCACAGATGCAACACCAGCGATGCCTGAAGAATGTAAGGTGCCAGGTGATAGTGTTGCGAGTTATCGTAAATATTACATAATGAAAAAGAAAAGATTTGCTACTTGGAAACAACCCGCTGAAATGCCCATATGGTTCAAAGAAGGAGTAGCGAGTGCCAACGTATAGATTTTACAATTCAAAGACAAAAAAAGAATATACAGATTTGATGAGTATATCTGATATGGAAGAACTAATTAAAAAGAAACATATCAAACTATTACCACCCACACAATTAAACATAGTATCTAGCACAGGCACGATAGATGGTAAAACTGATAGTGGTTGGAAAGAGGTCATGTCTAAGATATCAGAGGCACACCCTAAGAGTGAATTAGCAAAAAGATATGGTAAAAAATCAGTAAAAGATACACAAATTGAGAGAGTAATTAAGAAACATAGAGCAAAGAAGGCGAACAAGAAAGTATAAATATATACATGGCAGATTTCGATTTTTTAGACGATTTTGATACTAGTGGTGATTGGGGTTTTAGCTCAGTAGCAAGTAAACCCTCAGAGACACAAAGTAAAGAAACACAAGAAGTTGTTAAACAGACAGCAGACGGTGTAGGGAAGGCTGTATCTAGTGAGATAATTAGCAGACTAGAGGGTAAACTAGATAGATTAACCAGACTAGTTGGTGATACAAAAGATACAGTTGTCAATAAAAACGAAACAGAGCTAGAGATTGCTAAGAAACAGATGGATGATGAGTATGATTTGAGAAAAGATAATCTTGGCAAAGAACAAAGAGAAAAATTTAAGGCATTAGAAAAGCTAATCATACCTCTATTAATTAAACTTGCAAAATCACCAGAGGCCTATATTCACTGGCCAAATAGAGCAGAAGTCATAGAAGCACAATTAAAAAAAATTGTTGCAATCACAAGAGGAAAATAAATGAAACTAAGTAAAAACTTTAGCCTAAAAGAAATGACGGCTAGTCAGACGGCTGAGCGTAAGGGTATTAATAATAATCCTAATGACGATCAGATCACAGCACTACAAAAATTATGTGAGAATATACTACAACCTGTNNGAGATCACTATGCNACNCCAGTGACAGTATCAAGTGGGTTTAGAAGTGAAGACCTNTGTGAAGCNATAGGGTCATCAAAAAATTCACAGCACGCTAAGGGCCAGGCTGCTGACTTCGAGATATTTGGCACACCGAATGCTGAACTAGCAAAATGGATAGCAGAGAATCTAGATTTTGACCAATTGATATTGGAGTATCACAAACCTGAGGAACCTAATAGTGGTTGGATACATTGCTCGTACAAGAGTCCTACTGACAATAGAAAACAAACACTAAGAGCATTTAGAAACGATCAAGGTAAAACTCAGTATGTAGAGTATAAACCCAGCTGAGCGCTTGGCGAGTTTACACAAGAAGAAGTGACAGATATGTANATGCAACGAGGCACATAGCTTGACCTTTGGTCTAGNATGTGTTATAATTATATTATGAATCCATTACACGAATATTTTAAAAAGAATTTTGAAGTAAANAANTTTACTCATATTCCNTGTACCATANAAAAACAACCAATNGAACTTACAACCGAGACNATAAAAGGTAAAAGATTTTATGTNTTACCTGACGGNAANAAGTATCCNTCAATCACAACTGTGCTATCGGAAAGAGGCAANGAAGGTATAACCAAATGGCGTGAGTCAGTAGGTGAGCAGGTGGCAAATAACATAATGAGAAATGCAGCCAAGAGAGGCACAGCTGTACACACACTTACAGAGGACTATCTCAACAATAGAGAACTCTCAAAGCAGGATGTTTTACCAACTGCGTTATTTACCATCTTAAAAAATGAACTAGATCATATAAATAATATTGTACTACAAGAGGGAAGCCTTTGTAGTCACAAGTGGGGCGTTGCAGGTCGTGTNGATTGTATCGCTGAATTTAATGGTAAACTTTCAGTAATAGATTTTAAAACCTCAACGAAAGAGAANAAGGAAGAGTGGGTAGAAAACTACTTTATACANNCNTCTGCTTATTGTGAAATGTANGAAGANCANTACGGACAACCTATNGACCAGATAGTTATATTAATAGTNACCGAAGANGGTGCAACTCAAACTTTCATAAAAAATAAAAAGGATTATTTACCTCTCCTTGAGCCCGCCATAAAGGAGTTTCATAGAAAGTTTAAAGAAAATGAAAAATAAAATACTAGATAATTTACCTTCAATATTTGTTGTTTTAGTTTTTCTATTTGGCATGACACTTACTTGGAACCATGCTAAATCAGAAAATCATTTACCACCTACACCTGAGCCAGAGTTTGATTTCTGGTGGTCTAATATGCCTAGTGTTTGTGGCATGAAACCAGAAGTCGCTAAATGGCTTGACAAACATAAATTTATACCTGTCAGCATAAGTTTTGGCAGAGACGGTGGTGTGAAGACAGGCGAGATCGTCTATGTCGTGACATTGTTTACAAATGATGATTACGAGCAAACGGTAACGGTAGAGACACCAAATGGTACCGAAGTGTGTATATTGTACAAAACATTTGATATGAAATTAAATCCTAATTTAGGTAAGCAGACCTTGACTTTATAATATATGAATGAATAACTACATACAAATTTATAAGAATGTAATAAGCGACAAATATTGTGATGAACTAATTACAAAGTTTGAGAGTGAGTCCAACAAAGAGACACACGATCAAGGTCCCATGTCATTTACACAAGTCAATCTAAATAAAAGTCAATGGCAGGATGACATATCTAATCTATCATCTGTATTTTCAAAATATGTTCAACAATATAAAAATGATTGTGTCATAACTGAGCATATGTGGCCTCAAAGATATGCTTTTGAAGAAATAAGATTAAAAAAATATTTAGCAAATAATAAAGACCGTTTTGATCCACATGTTGATTCCATCAGTATTGAATCAGCAAAAAGATTTCTGGTGTTCTTTGTTTACCTAGATAATAATAAAAGAGGTGAGACTAATTTTCCACAATTAGGATTAGCATCACCATGTGTCAAGGGATCTTTACTAATGTTTCCGCCTTTGTGGCCTTGGTTACATCAAGGAATGATGCCGATTGAGAAGCCGAAGTATATGATCGGTAGTTATCTACACTACACGCTTGACAATAATTAACGAATGATGTATAATAGAGGTATTAATGAGTGATTTGACACCTAACAAATTTGCTTTAATCATAGAAAATATGGTAAAAGAAAAGAAAATAGGTTACATGGATGCTATTTTAGAATATTGTAAAACACACGAGATCGATCCTAGTAATACTAAATCAATGATTAATAAAACACTAAAAGAAAAAGTTGCTTATGAAGCACAAAATTTAAATATGTTGAAGGAGAAGGTAGCAAAACTACCATTATAATTATGTTTGATGATAAAATAAATATGCAGGTGCCATTTGTTAATTTTAGAGTAAGAGAATTAGGCGAGTGGACAGATACAAATACAGATACTTACTTTAAAGACAAGAGAGTTTTAGTATTCTCTTTACCAGGTGCTTTCACACCTACTTGTTCTAATCAACAANTNCCAGGTTATGAAAAACAGGCAAGTGTTTTCAAAGAACANGGCATAGATGAAATTTATTGTATGTCGGTAAATGATTCTTTTGTTATGAATGCNTGGGCACAAGATCAAAAATTAGAAAANGTAAAAGTCATACCTGATGGCAATGGTCAATTTACACAGGAGATGGGAATGCTTTGTCAGAAAAGAGACAAGTGTTTTGGTCAGAGATCATGGAGATATGCTATGATCGTGAACAATGGTATAGTAGAAAAGATGTTCGTAGAACCAGGTAAGACAGATGACACACCTGAAGATCCTTATGGCGAGTCTTCACCAGAGAATGTGTTAAAATATTTACAGGAAAATAAGTGAATGGATTTGAAGTATATAAAGTCTACCTTGCTATCAAACTTCACTTCACAAGTAAAAACCAGAGTTATGACTATCACCGACACGCTGGGAAAACAACAGCAAGGTTGGCNACATTTACTAAAAGACGGGATAGNTATTTTTTTCACAAGTTGTCTAGAACTTATAGCGATACTAATATCGCTGACTATTTTGTCAGTAATTTTATTGCCAATACTAATCTGTGGGTTGGGGATATCATTGGTAAATCAGGTGACGAAAACTATAAATCGTGGTCGAGAAGGATAGAGTCTTTACATTATTATTATGAACAAGATATTGAATACATATTAAGTATGGTTAATGATAAATTAAGTTTTGATGATTTATTTACTTCTAAGATAGGTCAACATCCACCAATAGTTAAATATCTTTTATCTAAAAAAATTAATATCGAGACACTTATAATACTAGATGATATATTAAGGTTCTCAAAAAGATTAAATAGAACTATAAAAGAAAAAGTCATATGGCCGAAATTATATGAGAGAATGATAAGATATAAACCATTTTTAAAATATAACACAACAAAGTTTAAGATGACACTAAAAAAGAAAGTGAAGGAAATGTAATGCCTAAAATGAGAGAATTTAAATTTACTGGTGGTGAAGAACCAAAAACAGTTGAGGCAATGAGTTATAAAAAGGCAGTCAAATCATATCAAAATAATCACGATATTAAAAAGTATGGTAATCTAGTTGAAGTAGAGTGGACTTCAAAGAAAGGTAGTGTCTATTTAAAAACACAACAATTACCTATGGGTAGAAAAGATAAACTAGGAAGATGAGAATACTAATAATAGTTTTATTACTAACAGGTTGTACTGCTTACAAAGATGGATCTTCCATAAGAGCATGGGATCCCACGACTTCAGTTATATCACAATTTTTAAAAGCTGCCGTGACAGGTGATACTAAAGATATAAAAGTCAGTAAGAAAGATGAAACAGAGTGGGAGAAAGAATGGGAAAAAATAGATGAGTGAACCAATTGATAGAGACACACACGACCATGATATGACCTACGAGAATGAGCAATCAATGGTCACAATACCGTTAAAAGAATATGATAAATTAAAAGAACAAGGTAACTATATTACAGATCCTAGTTTAATTTCTGTAATAGATAAGATAGAAGAATTGGTAAGAGCATTAAGAAAACACATTGTAAGGAAATTTTAATGAACCTATTAAAAGAAGTAAAAAAATATAGAGACGAAATGGTAGCTAGAAACTATCCGTTTCAAGCAATATCAAACATAATAACAAAATATGAATTAGAAAATCCATCTGTTGAATTAAAAAATGACGATAGAGGACCATTAGACTTGACAAGATTATTGGAAGAAAAAGATAGAGAGATTGCTAGACTTACCGAAAAATTATGTCAATGTGATGCTTGACAAGGTTGAAGAATTTTGTTATAATATTATTATGAAAAATATAATGATAGCATTTTTAGTGTTATGCTTTACCGCTTCTGTGGGAAACACTACTGAGACTAAAGAAAACAAAGTACAAACTTTTATAAACAATGAGATTCAAAAGACAAAAGAATATCAAATTAAAAGTTGGCAAAATGGCAAAGAACAAATTGCTAGAACTATTAATCAAATAAAAGGTTTCTTTGTTAAGAATTAGACTTATAAATAATACTATACGAAATATACAGATACAACAATATACAATTNACATACNAGGAAACAATACATATGAATACAAGTATAGCGGCCTTNAAAAGGTCAAAGTCAAACCTAGATACTCTAGTCAGCGAACTTAACAAAGTTGCTGAACCACAAAAACAAAAACAATCATACTCAGACGACAGATTCTGGAAACCTGAACTAGATAAATCAGGCAACGGTTATGCTGTCTTTAGATTTTTACCTGCTGTAAAAGGTGAAGATTTACCTTGGGCAAGACTATGGTCTCATGCCTTTCAGGGACCTGGTGGTTGGTACATTGAGAATAGTTTAACTACTCTTAATAAAAAAGATCCAGTAAGTGAATCAAACAGTTTACTTTGGAATTCTGGTGTTGAAGCAGACAAAGAGATCGCAAGAAAAAGAAAAAGAAAATTATCTTATATTGCAAATATCTTAGTTGTCAATGATGCAAAACATCCTGAAAACGAGGGTAAAGTATTCTTATTTAAATTTGGTAAAAAGATTTTTGATAAGATTACAGAGGCGATGAAGCCAGAGTTTGAAGATGAGAAGCCTATCAATCCATTTGATTTCTGGGAAGGTGCAAACTTCAAACTAAAAATCAGAAAAGTTGATGGTTATTGGAACTATGATAAATCAGAATTTGATAGTCCTACTCCTATTAAAGAGAATGATGAGGCTATCGAACAGATATGGGAAAAACAATATGCCCTAAAACCATTTCTTGCACCTGAGAACTTTAAATCTTATGATGAGCTGAAAAGCAAACTTGATAAAGTTTTAAGTGGTACAAGAAACACTGGCACAGCCGAAGATGTTGCGATCCCACCTGTGACAAACGTGGCACCAGTGCAATCAGAAACAGTTGATAATACTCCAGTTTCTGCTGATATTGATGAGGATAGTGATGATACACTATCTTATTTCAGTAAATTGGCAGAGGAAGACGAGTAATCTCTCCACCTGTTTCTTATGGGGTAGGGTATCAAACCCTACCCTCCTTTATTATAAATAAACATACGACATTATGAATAAGTTTTGAGATATCAAATCATATAAAGGAGATTATATGGAAATTATTAATAAAATAAAGGACTGGTCTAGCGCTTTAGCAGATGTAGGTGTATCGCTTATCGCATTAGGTATTGTTTTAGAAGTTTTATTTAGCGGACAAAACGTACCTTTTTGGCCAGACATTAGCGTAATAGGCAATGTACAATCAATTATCGCAGGCTTTTCTGCTCAAGGTTTAGTTGGTTTAGTTGCTGTTTGGGTACTATACTCAATCTACACTAAAAAATAATTTAATATAATACTAAGGGGGCTTCGGCCCCCTACCTATGANAACAATATGAANGTGAATTATGAGTAAAGATAGATTAGACATTTCAGATAATACTGCTATTAGTATGCCAGTTAGAAATATGTTGGCTATTATAGGGGCAGTTGCAGTAGGTGTATGGGCCTACTTTGGTGTATTAGAGAGAATCACCATGTTAGAAACTAAATCTCAACTTGCAGAAAAAGATATGCAAGGTCACGTTGAGAGAATAGAAAACGACTTAAACAAAAATACAGAATTTAGGATTAAATGGCCACGAGGTGAGATGGGTGCTTTGCCTGCTGACGGTGAGCAATTTATGCTAATAGAGGACCTCTACAAATCAGTAGAGAAAATAGAAAAAAATCTTGAACAGAATATGACAAATAAAGTAAACATTGAAAGACTACAAAAAGATGTAGAAAAGATGTTGATTGATATTGAAAAATTAAAGGATGCTGATAGAGAAATTAAAAACGGGCATTAACAATGATTATAGAAACAGTAGTGGCATTGTTAATGATAGTCAATTCTGAAATCAAGGAACATAGAATACAAGAAAGTTTATCTATGTGCTTAAAAGGAAAAAGAGAAGCAGAGAGACAATACAATGAAGGCGTAAGGTATCAATGCTTAAAATCTGAGGCAGAGCTTGAAAAGAATATTGACGGATCATTATCAATCAAAGCCTTAATAATGGAGTAATAAAATGGCAAAGTTAGGCGACAAGACTGACTTTAGTTATCGTGTAAAAAGGGTAACCAAAGTTGTAGATGGCGATACTATTGATGTAATATTAGATATGGGATTCAATATATTGTTTGAACAAAGAGTTAGACTATTTGGTATAGACACACCAGAGAGTAGAACAAGAGATAAAGTAGAAAAGAAATACGGTTTAAAATCTAAAAAGTTTTTACAAGATCAATTAAAGAAAGCAAAATCAATTACAATCAGAACATACAAAGGTGAAGAAAAAGGTAAGTTTGGTAGAATACTT
>FUFK010045826.1_pt1 | contig 13170 bp, 15 predicted proteins | sample 1021851 | NCBI WGS metagenome assembly FUFK01 (sample SAMEA51879418, study PRJEB19060) | metagenome | reverse complement strand
CTAACATTTCTTTATTATTTAAAGCAATTCTATAGTTAGACAAACCCGTTTACTTTATTTATAATAAGAAAGTTAACAAATATTTCTGTCGATGTGCCTTAATTTTCCTATTTAAAATTGACCCATAAAAATTAATAAAGGTTATTATGAATTATAGAAGACTTGGTAAAACAGGGCTCAAGGTAAGCGAGTTATCTTATGGTTCATGGGTGACTTTTTCATTTCAGCTTAAGCTTCAGGAAGCAACCAGTATGATGCAGTTAGCCTACGATAATGGGATCAACTTTTTTGACAACGCTGAGGCCTATGCATCTGGTCGATCTGAGATGATCATGGGGGANGCAATTAAGAAACTNGGATGGAGNCGTGACTCGTTTATNATCTCCAGTAAAGTTTTTTGGGGNGGNAAACTNCCAACCCANCAAGGGTTGAGCCATAAGCATGTNATCGANGCATGTGAAAACGCNCTGAGNAGANTNCACTTAGANTATTTGGATTTATANTTTTGCCACAGGCCAGATCCAGAAACGCCGATTGAAGAAACCGTCAGAGCAATGCATACTCTTGTAATGCAAGGGAAAATATGTTATTGGGGTACTTCCGAGTGGTCAGCGTCNGAGTTACAAGAAGCGTATAAAATTNCTCGAGAACTTAACCTTACTCCGCCATCAATGGAGCAGCCTGAGTATAATATGTTTGCTAGACAAAAAATGGAAGAAGAGTTTCTTCCACTTTTTGAAAATGAAGGACTTGGCACCACTATTTGGAGTCCACTATCCTCTGGGCTTTTAACAGGAAAGTATATGGATGGAATGCCAAATGACACACGAACTAGTTTGGATAATTACAAGTTTATTAAAGATAATTTTGAGTCTGACGAGTTTAAACAAAAACATGAAAAAGTAAGAGAGTTGCACTCTTTATCTGAAGAAGTGGGCATTCCTCTGGTTAACCTGGCCATATGCTGGTGTTTGAAAAATAAAAATGTTAGCACTGTTATTTTGGGAGCATCGAAGGAAGAGCAGCTAGTTCAGAACCTTGAAAGCTTGAAATATTCAAATCAACTTGATGAGAAAATCATGGAAAAAATTGAAGCTATTTTAAAAAAGTAAAGTTGACTATAAAGTCAATTACAGCTATTCTTGTACCTTGTCAATTTCTAAAATAAGATTCAATGGAGTAGCAAACTGACAAACATGAATTATAAAATTAGTTCTTCAATTTCTCTCAATAGTCCTCAGTTTTATGGACTAATTATACTGAGAGTGCTAATAGGCTGGCATATATTGTATGAAGGGGTATCGAAGCTTATTAACCCTTACTGGTCATCAGCAGCATACCTTTTAGACTCTAAATGGATTTTCTCTGGTATAGCACAGATGATTGTATCAAATCCAACACTTCTGACCATATCAGATTTAATTAATGTTTGGGGTCTAACAATAATTGGCGCTTGTCTTTTATTAGGAATATTTTCTAAACANGCAGCAATTGGCGGCATGACACTCATTTCAATGTATTATCTATTTGCTCCTCCATTACTTGGTCTGGAATATGCAAGACCAGGGGAAGGAAGCTATATTATAGTGAATAAGAATCTGATAGAGATTTTTGCACTATTTGTATTATATCATTTTCCAACTAGCCATTTGATAGGGCTGGACAGATTTGTTACTAAACTAAGATAGAACTTATGGGGGAATTCACTTATGAGTGATAAACTAAACGAGAAAATGGATCAAAAAAGACGAGACTTTTTAAAAGGTCTCGCTACAGTTCCAGTATTNGGCTTTTTTCTTGTTAACCTTTGGGCAAAGCTAAGAAGAGATGCTCTTAAGCGGAAAAATTTACTTACAGATCTCATTAATGAAAAGAAGGCTCCAGCAGTAGTAAGTAAACTTTCCGATAGCAAACACTTAAACATCGGTATCATTGGCTATGGAGGTCGAGGGGCCCATCTTGTTCGGGGAGCAGGTTTTGCCACCAAAGGCTGGGTAGATTGGGCATATGAAAGCTCAAGAGAAAATAAGCTTCACAAAGCATATGCTACATTTATGGAACAAGAGGACTTNAATTGCTCTTTGGTTGGTGTCTGTGATCTTTTTGATAACCATGCTGAGCTTGCTATAGATGCGTCNAAAAATGATTTAAGACCTGGTGGTAAACCAAGAAAAACTGCTATTCGATACCGGAGTTATAAAGANATGCTTGCNAGGGGAGATGTTGATGCAGTGATTGTTGCTACGCCAGACCATTGGCANTCAAGGATNACGATTGATGCGGCAAAAGCTGGGAAACATGTTTACTGTGAGAAAGGGCTCACNAGGACTTTCCAAGAAGCAATTGATGTATACGATACCATTAAGGAAACAGGTGTAGTGTTGCAACTTGGTCACCAAAATAGGCAGGTTGAGGCAAACGATAAAGCTAAGCAAATTATTGATAAGGGGTTACTTGGCCCAGTAAATCTAGTAGAGCTGACGACAAACAGAAATTCTCCATGGGGAGCCTGGGTCTGGAGCATACACAAAGACGCAAACAGGAACACGATTGACTGGGATACCTTTCAAGAGCCTTCTCCAAATAAAATTCCTTTTGGCGAGGAGGCGTTAAAACGCTATTTCAGGTGGAGGTGCTGGTACGACTATGGAACAGGTCTATCAGGCGATCTCTTTTCTCATGACTATGATCAACTCAATCAAATCATGGGTATGGGAATTCCGAAATATGCATCATCTTCTGGAGGAATATACTTTTATAAAGATGGTCGTGATGTTCCGGATGTGTGGCACGCTACATTGGAATATCCTGACAAAGATCTTACCGTACTGTATAGCGCGACTCTATCAAGTAACAGCTCAAGAGGTAATCGAATTATGGGGCATGACGCGACCATGGTCCTGGGTGGCATGTCTAACGCAGGTAGTGTGGGTGGGTTCAGGGTCATTGCAGACAATGAGTCTACTCAATATAAGGAAAGAATTGAAGATGGAATAATCAATACAAAATATCCTATTTACCAGTATTCCCCAGGATCAAAGCAGATTGATGGTGTGACCTCTGCCACTAGTCAATACTTTGCGAACAAGGGCCTGTTGTATGCGTACCGTGATGGTAAAAGAGTAGATCCGTCTCATCTTCATGTAAAAGACTGGCTTGATGCCATAAGGAGTGGAGGACAGCCAAAGTGTAATGTTGAGGTTGCTTTGGAAGAAGCGGTTACCTGTGCAATGGCAACCGAATCTTATTTGACCGGTCGCAGAGTTGAGTGGGATCCCATAAATCGAAAACTTATCTGATATTTAGAACNNGNACCCTGTGACNAAGAACTCCAGACTTGGCNCCATGATGTTTTTGCAGTATGCATTGTGGGGAGCCTGGTTGCCGGTTACTGCAAGATATTTATCCGCAAGTATATCAGAAGGAGGCCTTGGCTTTACGGGTTCCCAGATTGGTATGATACTTGGTCTTGCCGGTTCAATAGGTGCAATAGCCGCACCATTTATTGCAGGGCAAATAGCGGACAGGTACTTCAGTACAGAAAAAATACTAGCATTTCTTGTAACCATTGGGGGTATGGTAAAGTGGTATACTGCATTTCAAACCGATTATGAATCCTGGTTGGTATTATCTATTCTCTACAGCGTGTTGTATATGCCAACCCTTGCTCTTTCAAATTCCATTACATTTGCTCACATTGATGATCAGGAGAATGATTTCCCAAAAATCCGTGTTTGGGGAACAATTGGCTGGATAGCGGCAAGCTGGGCCTTCCCAATGATCTGGCTTCAAACGAACCTTCAGTTCCAGGCAATGCCTCCATTTATTGCCGGTGCTGAGGTACCCAATGTTACCTCAAGACTGGTTGATGCATTAAAATTTTCTGGTGGTATATCGATCGTGTACGGAGCATTTTGTTTTCTATTACCAAATACACCACCTAAAAGAGACGCTNCAGATAAGCTTGCCTTTAAAAAAGCCTTTGAATTATTTCAACATTCGTCTTTTACTATATTGGTTATTTCCAGCCTTACAGTTAGTATCATTCATCAAATTTATTTTTTACAAACAGGACCCTTTCTATCCTACATTGGCGTCCCAGATAGTCAGATTGGGCCTGCAATGACCATTGGGCAGTTTGCCGAAATATTAACCATGGCTTATCTGGGGATGTTTCTAAAAAGGCTTGGTTTTAAAAAGGTTATTACTATTGGAATTGCAGCATACTTTTTAAGGTATGCAATATTTGGCACAGAAATTTTTCCCGTTTGGGTAATGATTATGAGTCAAGCGTTCCATGGATTTTGTTATGCTTTTTTCTTTGCTGCTGCCTATGTATATGTAGATAAGATTGCAGAAGAGGATGTACGGCATTCCGCACAAACCGTCTTTGGAATTATTATTTTGGGAGGTGGCCCAGTAATCGGAGGATGGCTGTCAGGATATTTGCANAATGAATATACCTCNGTANATCGTTTTCCTGGACCNGACCAAATCATTTTTGATTATTCGATNTTCTGGTACACACTTTCTCTNATTGGTTTANCAACTGCAACTTTTTTNTATTTTTTATTTAAAGAACAGACGCGATAAGGATATTAACTATGACTCAAAAAAGAATTGGCATTGGATTTGTTGGAGGTGGGTTTATTACAAGGTTCCACATACAATCTTTAATAGGAGTTAGAGACTGCGATGTATTGGGTGTAATGTCCAGAACAAAGTCATCTGCNGANGAATCAGCATCCCTTGCANGAGTAANAGGAGTNGGAGATGCGAAGGTTTTTAACTCGGTAACCGANATGGTATCAGACCCNAACATCAATGCTCTATGGATTTGCGCTCCTAATTTTACCAGAATTGAGGTGATGGAAGAGATTGTCAATGCCATTGAATCGGGCAAGGGTGAATTAATAGGGGTAACATGTGAAAAGCCATTAGGGCGTAACGTAAAAGAAGCAAAAAAGGTACTAGAATTAACACAAAAAGTAGGCCTTCTTGGACGGCTATCTTGANAATCAGGTTTTTGCTCCATCGGTTACCAGGGGAAAAGAAATTATCTGGTCTCGTGGTGCAAAGGCAACTGGTCGTCCATACCTAGCTAGAGCGGCAGAAGAGCACAGTGGNCCACANATGCCTTGGTTTTGGGAGGGCGAATTACAGGGTGGAGGTGTCCTNAATGATATGATGTGTCACTCCGTTGAGGAAGCACGTTTTATGCTGACTGAGCCTGGTAAAAGTAGGGAGAGCCTTACTCCAAAAAGTGTAAACGCATATGCCTCATGCTTAAAGTGGCAGCGACCAGAGTATGCTGAAATCCTCAGTCAAAATAGTAATGGGAAAACCGATTATATGAATCGTCCTGCTGAAGATTTTGCAAGATCGTTGATCGAGTATGAAGATGATTCAGGCCATAACCTTGTTGTTGAGACCACTACCTCCTGGTGCTTTGTTGGTGCAGGTCTTCGATTAAGCATGGAACTGTTTGGTCCCGAATATTCTATGTTTGTAAANACCTTGGACTCCGATCTCAAGGTCTTTTTCAGTAGGAAGGTACAGGGCAAAGAGGATGAAGATCTTGTTGAAAAACAGAATGCAGAGTCAGGCGAGATGCCTGTTGTCAGTAGCGAGGCAGATACCTATGGTTATACAGCAGAAAACCGTCATATGGTAGAGAGTTTTCTTGCTAACAAACGCCCTGAAGAGAATTTTAGTGATGGAGTTGCGGTTACTGAACTGTTGATGACCGCATATATGAGTGCTGAACAGGATAAAACGATTCAATTTCCGCCACCCGGCTTGGATGACTTTGTCCCGGCAGTAGCTAAGGGTGAGTGGAATCCAAAAAATCGATAGGAAAAACATGAAAAAATTAACATCATTATTTCTAACCATAATCTTTTTATCATGTGATGCCAGTAAATCTGAATGGCTAGTGCTTTTTGANGGTAAAAGTGTTTCAGGTTTAAGAGGATACAAGATGGATTCCTTTCCATGGGGATCATGGGCCATAGAGGATGGTAGCCTTAAGACTGTTCCAGGTGAAAAAGGCATNGATATTATATCAATAGAAACATTCAAAGATTTCGAGCTGCAGCTCGAGTGGAAATTACAATCTGGNGGTAACAGCGGTATTTTCTACTTTGCAACTGAGGAGGGAGATTTTATCTGGCAGTCTGCGCCGGAGATGCAGGTCCTTGATAATATTTCACACCAGGATGGACTCAGAGATGAAACATCAGCTGGTGCACTTTATGATCTAATTCCCACAATAAGAGAAGCAGTAAAACCTTTAGGAGAATATAATAAAGTACGTATTGTTTCAAAAAATAGTAAAGTCCAGCACTGGTTAAACGAAATGTTAATATTGGAATATGATTATGGCAGTGAGGAGTTTAATAAGTTGGTCTCAAATAGTAAGTTTAGAGATATGCCATTTTTTGCAAAGTCCTTTTCAGGAAAAGTAGGTCTGCAGGGTGACCACGGAGAAGTTTGGTACCGAAACGTGAAAATAAAAAAATTATAATAATATAGATTGGAAAGAAGAAAATTTTTAAAAACGGCGTTGATCTTGGCGGGAGGTATGTCCGTTCCAAAACTAATCTCTTGCAAACCAAAGCCCATGGACTTTGAAATATCTTTAGCTCAGTGGTCGCTTCATCGTTCCTTGTATGCAGGGGAGTTGGACCACCTTGATTTTGCAAAGATATCAAAAGAAAACTTTGGGATTGATGCAATTGAATACGTTAATTCATTTTTTTTTGAGAAAGCCGAGGACAAATCATATCTTAGAGAAATGAAAACTCGGGCAGATGATTACGGAGTCAAAAGCCTCCTAATTATGTGTGATAATGAAGGCAGTCTGGGTGACCCTGATAATCAAAAAAGGCAAAAAGCAGTTGAGAATCATTACAAATGGCATGAGGCCGCAAAATATCTTGGATGTCATTCAATAAGAGTAAATGCCTACCTCACTGAATCACTTCATGGCCTTGAAGTGGGGGATTACACCAAAACTGGATCTTATGAGAACCAGGTAAGTTTGGCAGCAGATGGGCTTAGGAAACTGACAGAGTTTGGAGCTAANCTTGGTATAAACACAATNGTTGAAAATCATGGTGGTCTATCCTCTGATGGANCTTGGTTGGCATCTGTGATGAAAGCAGTAGATCACCCAATGTGTGGAACCTTACCTGATTTTGGAAACTTCAGGATCGAGGGAGATCGCTGGTATGATCGCTATAAAGGTGTTAAAGAGTTGATGCCGTTTGCCAAGGCAGTGAGTGCAAAGAGTCATGATTTTGATTCTAATGGTAATGAAACCCAAACAGATTTTTTCAGAATGATGGATATTGTAATAGATGCTGGCTACAGTGGGTATGTTGGAATTGAGTATGAGGGAAGTGGAATGGATGAAATGAGTGGAATAAAAGCTACAAAAGATTTGCTTGAGAGAGTGAAAAGCGGTGTCTAAAAAATCTCTTATCTTTTAGCACATTTAATGGGTAAGGCAGATAAAAAATTGTTTTTTTGTATATGGATTTTCTACTAGATACTTTTTTATTTTCCCGCCCAGAAATCAAAAGAATTATTAAGTCAAAATAAAATTTTAATCAGGAGAATACCTTGAGCCAACAACCATTCCAGACAGAAGTAAGTCAGTTACTTAAACTAATTATTCATTCTCTATACTCTCACAAGGAGATCTTTCTTAGAGAACTTATATCTAACTCCTCTGATGCGCTTGACAAACTTAGGTATCTAACACTCACAAAGGATGACTTTAAGTCATTCTCATTTGATCCTAAAGTGTCCATTGAATTTCAAGATGGGGATGATCCTACTCTTACCATCACAGATACTGGAATAGGGATGAGTAAAAAAGAGCTTCAAGATAACTTAGGTACGATAGCTCGTTCTGGTACAAAAAACTTCCTTTCGAAGCTTTCCGGGGACGCTAAGAAAGATTCACAGTTAATTGGTCAATTTGGAGTGGGATTCTACTCAAGCTTTATGGTTGCAGATCGAGTTGAAGTTGCTACAAAAAAAGCTGGTAACAAGGAATCCTGGAAATGGGTAAGTGATGGTGAATCGGGGTTTGAGATCAAAAAAGATGTGAAAAAAGATAANGGAACATCAATCACGCTTTATCTAAATGAAGAAGGAAAAGAGTTTGCCAGCAGATGGAAAATTGAAAGTTTAATTAAAAAATATTCTGATCATATAGATTTCCCCATTTTCCTAACTTATTCGGAGGTTGACTATGATGATGAAGGTAAAGAGAAGGGTCGTGAGGTCAAAACCGATCAGGTGAATGATGCCAAGGCATTCTGGACGAGATCAAAGAGCGAGTTGAAAGACAAAGAGTANAAAGAATTTTATAAGTCCTTTTCAAACGATATGGAAGATCCATTTGACTGGGTGCATTTTAGGGCTGAAGGAAATCTTGAGTTCACTATATTGTTTTTCATGCCAAAAAAGGCTTCTCCGGATATATTCCGAGCAGATTATCAATCCGGTGTAAAACTCTACGTAAACAGGGTTTTTATAACAGACGACGATAAGGAACTGCTCCCACCTTGGCTTCGGTTTGTCAAAGGAGTAATTGATTCCTCTGACTTGCCATTAAATGTTAGTCGCGAAATCTTACAGCAAAACCGGATCATGGCAAAAATTCGTTCAAACTCTGTTAAAAAGATTTTAGATCGATTAAAAACCATAGCAGGAGATAAGGATAGATACTCTGAATTTTACGAGCAATATGGACGCTTAATCAAAGAAGGGGTCTACCAAGATTTTGAACACAAGGAAGCACTAACAGATTTACTCAGATTTAAGTCAACTAAAGAAGATGGCCTTGTATCTCTCAGAGAGTATGTAGATCGAATGAGAGAAGATCAAAAATCAATTTACTATATAACAGGACAAAATCAGATCAGTCTCAGAAATTCTCCTCTCTTGGAGATGTATGCAAAAAAGGATATTGAGGTTCTCATTTTAGATGATGANATCGATGAAATCATTATAACTGGTGTTCCAAAATACGANGATAAAGAGCTGAAATCTGTAAACAGAAGTGGCGCATCTGATGATTTTGATGAGGATGCGGACAAAGAAAAGAAAGATGAGAAATCTTTAAAGCCCGTTTTGAAAAAAATGAAAAAGTTATTGGGTGATAAAGTGAAAGATGTAAAGGTATCCTCACGATTAAATGATTCTCCTTCATGCATTGTGGCAGATGAGAATGATCCNACTGCNCAGATGCANGAGATGATGCGNTCNATGGGNCAGATGGACATGCCNGAAATCAAGCCAATNTTNGAAATAAATCCAAACCATGANATTGTNTCAAAATTAAAGGANAAGACTAGNCANAANTCATTTGATAACATTGCATACTTGCTTTATGAGCAGGCACTTATTCAGGAGGGTGTTAAGCTTGAAGATCCTTCCGGTTTTGTGAACCGGTTAAACGATGTCATCAAAGAGACATTGTGATGTTTTTTTATCGCAACATGATTATATTAAATTAGACCAATGATAACAGTACTTTCTCCAGCAAAAAAACTGTCTAAAGAGTGTATAAAGAAGACAGAAAACCATAATATGCCAAGATTTCTTGACCAATCTTCTGAGTTGGTTAGTCAATTAAAGGGTATGGAACCTGGAGATTTAATGTCACTTATGGGTATAAGCGAAAATTTGGCTATTCTGAACTGGGAGAGGATGCAAAACTGGAACCGATCACTAAGACCAGACTCTTCGATGGAATCTGCTTATTGTTTCTTGGGCGATACCTATACAGGTCTGGATGCAGAATCCCTGGATGATAATGATATGGATTTTGCCCAGAAGCACACCAGGATTCTATCAGGCTTATATGGGATCCTTAGACCACTAGACTTAATGATGCCGTACCGATTGGAGATGGGCACAAAGTTGAAAAATAAAGTTGGGAAAGATCTTTATGAATACTGGGGAGATACCCTCTCTAATTCAATAAGCGAGGAACTCAGGAATCATCAACATAATGTTGTTATTAATTGTGCCTCTATCGAGTATTTTCGTTCTATCGATCGTCCATCATTAAATGCCGAGGTAATCACTCCTCAGTTNAAAGAATACAAAAATGGTAAACTGAAAATGATTTCCTTTTTTGCAAAACGAGCTAGAGGTATGATGGCCCGCTACATTATTCAAAATAAAATAAATGAGGGTAAAGATATCCTATCCTTTAACCTTGGTGGATACTCTTATGATCCATCCATTTCTTCACCTGCCTCGCCTGTTTTTACACGTACTCAGGCATAATTAATTATGCCTAGAGCAATCCTTTTTACTCTGGTTATAGCTTCTGGATTAGTCCTGGGTGAGGATAAGAAACCATTCAAACAGGAGGAGAAAGTATTATCGGTTCTCAAAAGCTATATTAGCAGTGTTGACGAAAAGAATGTTGAGGGTATGCTTGAGCATATTACCATCCCTCTAGATCTTCACTTTGGTTCACAACAAGTTACCACTATCAAATCAAAAGGTGAATTTGAGAAAATTTTTGATAGATGGAACAATTCTGAAAAATCAAACTTTCACGCTACCAAAATCAAATCTGTTGATATTGAGCAAACAGGATTGATAAACAATATGCTTGCTGTTGCAGATGTAACCTTTGAAAGACTATCTGAATCTGGCGAAGTTATAAGAACTGAGAGAGCCTTGTACCATCTAGTAAGGGGTAATGGGTACTATGCAAAACCTCTTAAGTTCGTTTGGGCATTAACTACTAGATGGGCAAGAAAGTGGAATATTTATATGATATCAGACTTAGATGTAGCCGATTAATTGACTTAAAAATCAACTGTCACCCGTCCTTCTTTTGAACCTACTATTTTACTCTTTTCATATTCAAAATCTTTGTATGCGATACTTTTAGCATTAAAATAATCAATTAACCTTTCAAGATATTCATCTTCTTTTCCTTCTTCGTATCCCGATGATTTGTATAAAATGGTGCCATCCTTATCAACTATATAGAGAGCAGGGTAACCAATCACGCCTAATTTTTTTGCAAGCTTAGACCTAGGGTCAACAGATACTGGAAACTTATATTTTCGTTTGTTTATATAGGGTCTTACCTGTTTTAAAATATTAGGTTTATTAACATTTACGGCCAATACACTAAGTCCTGTGTCCTTGAAATTAGAGTTTAGTTGGTCTAGATAGGCTAACTGCCTCTCACAGAATGGTCACCAGGTGGTCCAAAAGTTTATAATTAGAGGACCCTCAGAGTGAAAATCAGATAACTTTGCGTACTCTCCATTGAGCATTTTAATGCGAGAGTTATCAATTTTTTTAGCCAGTAAACTGTCGACTGAAAAAGACAGTAGTGACAATGTGATTAATGCTTTTATTAAAAGTTTCATTTTATTGTTTTTTTATATCAAATATCAATACATCAAGTTTAAGCAAATAGCTTACATTGATAAAATGTTTTAGATGCATACCGTAGTTTTGTTTGGGAGTTAGTCTTCATCAAGGAATTTCATTAATTTAGCTTAGCAATCTTTTAAAAAAACATATGTTTAAATATTTATTCCTATTTATTTCATTATCAAGCAGCCTATTTTCTGAAGAAAAGAAATTCGATGACTATGACAACGTTGAAAAAATCTTTCAAGCTTATATCAAAGCAGTTGACGAAAAGAATATTGATGAGATGTCAAAATACTTCTATTACGGAGGTGGCCCGGATAGGACAATCTTTCATTTTGGGGATAGTCCACCCATATTGGTTTCNGANTTGGAGGAATTGAANCAGATTNTAACAGCATGGAAACAGTCTCCAAATTCAAATTTTCATAGAACAAGANTGGANAAANTAAANATAGCTCCNAGATATGATTGGNTAGATGAAAGAATTTGCACAGTCGANGTTACNTANTCTAGNNTAGGNGANNATNANGNANTNATTNNTCAAAAAAGNTCNNTNTATCATTTTTATNGAGANAAAAANTCTGGANTANTNGGNTTTTTNAAAAANTGGAAAAAGTGNNAAATNTACANGCTTGTGGATACAGAAGTTGAATCTGCTCAAAGTTAAAAGTCAATTTGTAGTATAGCATCCTTTTTGGATTTACTTTCTTTTTCAAATTCGAACTTTTGGTAATTAATATCCTCGCCATCAAAATAGGCAGTGATAGATTGAAGGTATTTATCCTCCCATCCATCTACAAACCCAGTAACCTTATCAATAATGACGCCATTTTTGTCTACAAAAAAAAGAGTTGGGAAACCAGATATTTCAAACTTTTCACTTAATTTTCCAGATGGATCAACACAGATATCATAGCTTATCTTCCTTTTATTAATCCAAGGCCTGACTTGGTTGAGTATTTTTGGTTTATTACTGTTTACTCCAAGAACGCTTAAACCAGCATTGCTAAACTTTTCACTTAATTGATTAAGATATGCAGCCTGCATTTCACAATTTGGTCACCAAGTGGTCCAGAAATTGATAATGGCTGGTCCTTCTGCATGATAATTAGATAATTTTGCATATTTGCCATTGAGCATTTTTATTCGAGATTTGGGAATCTTACTTCCCTCTATTGAATTTGCTAAACTGATACTGAATGAGAAAAGAAGGAGTGCTGTGACAATTTTTTTCATGGCATAATTTTTAATTTAGTCATTCTCAATTTAAAACAATTTATCTTACAATCGCAAACTTCCCAATGAAGGAAGAATCTTCATTCTCTTTTTGAGATTTGATGTGATAAAGATAGAGTCCCGGTCCAGCTTCTTGATTATTAACCGTTCTAAGATCCCAAAATGCATTCCCAGAATTTTCATCATTGTGTTCAACTAAGCTTACTAGTTCTCCAGATAGTGTGTAGATGCTTATTGTACAGGAACTAGTTAAATTTGTAAATCGTATTTTTCGCAGATGTTCTGACTCATTGTACATAGATCCTGCCATATATGGGTTTGGAACCACCTTAACATTATTTAGATCAACTCTTGGGCTTACACCTGGATAAACTTTTATGAAATTTCTATCAAGAATAGTAGTACCCTTTGAATTTTCCAGTGATGCATAGCCTTCGGGATCTGCCCATTTGTTTGGGTTTGAAAAATTGGTATCAACTACCGTTTCATATTGGCCATTTCCTA
>FUFK010047655.1_pt1 | contig 13172 bp, 13 predicted proteins | sample 1021851 | NCBI WGS metagenome assembly FUFK01 (sample SAMEA51879418, study PRJEB19060) | metagenome | reverse complement strand
ATTTTTAGAGGGTGCATTTACAGTTCCTGGTGATGGATGTATTGATTACAAGCCATTGTTTGATGTATTGAAGAAAAAAAATTATTCTGGATGGTTGGTGGTAGAGGCAGAACAAGACCCTGCAAAAGCAAACCCATTCGAATACGCAAAAATAGGGTACAAATATTTAACTAAAACTTTAAATAGTAGTAATATTGAAATCAATAAATAGAAAATAATTCATAATTTTCTATAACATCACAAAGTGGTATAAACTAAATCTTTTAAATTATAATTTTACAATCTTAGATTTTTCTAATTTATCATCAAAAAATTCAATAATGTTTTGAATTGTTTCTTTACCCATCCTTATCATACATTCTTCTGTGAATGCTGCAGTATGAGGACTTAAAAATACTTTATTATTTTTAAGTAAAGGATTATTTGTATCAGGTGGCTCAATCTCAAAAACATCTAAACCAGCCCCAAGAATTAGGTTTTCATTTAAAGCTTTATCTAGATCAATTTCATTTATCACTCCACCTCTTGCAGCATTGATTATGATGCAATTTTTTTTCATATTTTTTAGCAAATCATAATTAATAATATTCTTAGTTTTTTCATTAAGCGGCACATGAAGGGATAAAGCATCCATGCTTTTCAAGGCTTCTTCTAAACTATCTACTTTTATACCACCGTGTTGTTCAATTATTTCTTTAGACACAAATGGATCATAGACAAAAACTTTCATTTCAAATCCATGACATCTTTTTATCAAAGCTTGTCCAATACGACCAAATCCAGCAATCAATATATTTTTATTCCACAATTCAACTGTTTTGGGTAATTTATTTCGATCATTAAATTTGCCGCTTTTAACAGTATCATCATACATATTTCCTTTTTTGGAAATATAAAGCAGCATAAACATTACATGCTCAGCAACAGCTACTGCATTTGCAGTTGCTGTAATTGCAAGAGTAATGTTATTTTTTTTAGTGCTTTCCAAGTCTATATTGTCATAACCTACACCATGTCTTGATATTATTTTAAGTTTGTTTGCACTATCAATTACTTCTCTAGCTAGTTTTGCAGTTCTAATTGAAACTCCATCACAATCTTTTATTTTTGATTTAAGAAATTCAACATCTGTATTTTCTACTATTTCAAATTCATAATCAGAATTATCTTCTAATAATTTTATACCCGCAGTGTGAATAGGCTGAATAATTAAAATTTTTTTTTTACTACTCATAGTTCAGTTTTAATAAGGACTTTTTAATACGAAAATTAATTAAAAATGTAAATTACTTTTTACATACCCCAACGCATAGCTGCGGTATGTACAGGTGCATCCCAATTTTTTAAAATTTCATCATCACATTTTAGGAGTGTTATAGATGCTCCTTGCATTTCAAGTGATGTACAATAATTACCAACTAAACTTCTTGTGATTTCAATACCTTTAGATTTTAANATTTCACAAGCATCNTCGTATACTAAATANAATTCAGTAAGAGGNGTTCCGCCCATACCATTTACAAATAGAAGNGTCTTTTCATTTTTTTGNGGTTTTAAATCATCAANTATAGCTTCCAACATATTATTNACTATTGTTTTTGATGGTTGAATTTTTTCTCTCTTTCTTCCAGGTTCACCGTGNATACCTACTCCAAATTCCATTTCATCANTTCCAATATCAAAAGTTGGTTTNCCTGCAGCAGGAACTGTGCAACTAGTAAAAGCAACACCCATAGTTCCAGAGTTTTTGTTTACTTTTTCACCAAGTTTTTTNCATTCTTCTAAAGAACCTCCATTCTCAGCAAGTGATCCAACAATCTTTTCGACNAAAACTGTTGCAGCCACACCTCTTCTACCAGTTGTGAACGTAGAGTCTTCAACAGCCACATCGTCATTAGTAATGATACTATCATTTTTACCTGAGTACATTTCTGCACCCATTTGAAAATTCATAATATCTCCAGAATAATTTTTAACTATGAACAAAACACCAGCTCCGCTATCCACATGTTCAGCAGCAGCTTGCATTTGATCCGGAGTAGGTGCTGAAAAAACAAAACCTGGACATGCTGCATCTAGCATTCCATGACCAACAAAACCACCGTGCATCGGTTCATGTCCACTTCCTCCACCTGAAATTAAAGATACTTTTCCTTCTTTGGTTTTTGTCTTTCTAGAAATGAAGTTTGGCTCAAAATTTACTTTAATTATATCACTATGCGCTTTACCAAATCCATTAAGACTTTCTTTTAAAAAATCATCAACATTATTTATAAATTTTTTCATATTTCCTCCTATTTATTAATTAGTGATTTGCATATTGTATCGATTATAAGTTGTGATGAGCGAGCTCCTGGATCTATATGACCTTTGGCACGTTCTCCTAAAAATGAAGCTCTACCTTTGGTAGCAAGCATGTCTTTTGTTGCTAACATTCTATTTTCGGCAATTTTTGTTATCTCGCTTAACCCTTCTTTCATATCAGTATTACCACTTTTTAATTCATTAAGTTTTTCTGATACTGGAATTAAAACATCCATCATTGTTTTTTCTCCAACATCAGCTTTTCCTCTTTCCTTCATTGCGCTAATTCCAGTTATAACCATTTCACATGCTTTTTTAAAATCTATATCTTTATCTAGATCTGGTGTTTTAGCCATAGACATAAAGAAAGTTCCAAACAAAGCTCCAGAAGAGCCACCAATACCTGACAAGACTTTCATAGCAATCATATTTAAACCTTTTTGTAAGGGCAGGTTTTTAATATCATCTTCAAGCTCAACTACTAACTTAAGACCTCTTTGCACATTAAATATATGATCCCCATCTCCAATATTTTGATCTAGTGCTTCAATTTCTGCTGCATTTTCATCAATAACTATTTGAATATTTTTTGCTTGAGAAATTAAAAAATTAACGCTCATGTATCCTTTGGTCTCCGTTATCAAATTTTAAAACTTTATTCGTATTAATGTCAAAATTAATTTTTTCATTAATTGATGACTTATAGCTACCCTGAATTGAAGCTAATATTTCATTGTCTTTAAAATTAATTGCTACCACAGTCTCTGAACCTAAATTTTCTATAGAAATAACCTTTCCTTCGTATGGTCCATCACCTAACTCTATATTTTCTGGTCTAAGTCCAATTTTTGGTATGTTGTTGTCTAGTTTAAATAAAGAACCAGGTAAAATATTTATTTTTGGTGACCCCAATCTTTGGGATACATAAATTGAATTTGGATTTTCATAAATTTCTTCAGGAGTTCCAATTTGAACAATTTTNCCTTCTTTTAAAACTCCAATTTTATCTGCNAATGTTGTTGCTTCAGCCTGATCATGTGTGACATACAATATAGTAGCATTTAGATTTAATTGAATATTTTTTAATTCAACTCTAAGGGTTTCTCTTAGTTTAGCATCTAATGAGGATAGTGGCTCATCCATTAAATAAATATTTGGTTCACGAACTAGAGCTCTACCAATAGCCACCCTTTGCATTTCTCCACCAGAAAGTTCAGTTGCTTTATTTTTTAATTTGTTTGTAATTTTGAGCATTTCAGCAATTTTCTCTACTTTATTTTTTATTTCTTCATCAGGAAGTTTTCTCATTGGAGACCTCAAAGGAAAAGCAAGATTTTCATAAACAGTATAATGAGGATAAAGTGAGTATTGTTGAAAAACAAAAGACACATCTCTTGAAGCAGGTTGATCATGAGTTATATTTTCATCATTGAATAATACATCTCCAGAATCAATTTTTTCTAAACCAGCTATACATCTAAGTGTTGTAGTTTTTCCGGCACCAGATGGACCAAGTAATACAAAAAATTGACCATCTTCAATTGTAAGATTTATATCCTCCAAAGCTTTAATTTTTTTATTATAAGTTTTAAATAATTTTTTTAATTCTACTTTTGCCATTATTTTATAAACTCACTATTTAAAGATTTGTCTGTCTGACCGTCAAAAATAATAATATTATTATTTAAAGGTTTAACCTGCACATTTTCATTTAATTTAACGTTAATAGAAATGTCTGTTTTAACTTTAATTTCACCTAAACTTGTTTTAACTGTAATTATTTTTCTTGATCCTAAATACTCTACGCCAAAAACTGAACCTTTTAGACCTTCATTATTATTTAGAGTTAAATTTTCTGGACGTATACCAAAGAAATTTTTACTTCCTTTTGATTCCTCGAGTTGTTTGGGAATATCAAATTTAGCTCCTTCGATATTTACAAATGATTGATCTTTAGAAATTCCCTCATTAACTTCAAAAAAGTTCATACCTGGAGATCCTATAAATGAGGCCACAAATTTAGTCTTAGGTTTATTGTAAATAATATTAGGCTCATCAGCTTGTAATATTTCACCACCATCCATAACTGCAATTCTGTCAGCTAATGACATTGCTTCTAACTGATCATGAGTTACATAAACTGTAGTTGCTCCAATATCTAAATGTAGTTTTTTTAATTCTAGACACATTAATTCTCTAAATTCAGCATCTAAAGTTCCCAATGGCTCGTCCATCAAAAATGCTTTTGGTCTTCTAACTAGTGCTCTACCTAAAGCTACCCGCTGTCTATCACCTCCCGAAAGAGAGGAAATGTTAGAATTTAAAATGTGATCAATTCTTAAAAGTTTTGCTGCCTCTTCAACTCGATTTTTGATATCACTTTTTTTATAACCCTGCATTTTTAGAGGAAATGATAAGTTGTTTCTTACATTCATGTGTGGATAGAGGGCAAATAATTGAAAAACAAAAGCAATATCTCTTTCTGATGCTCTTAACATTCCAACCTCTTCATCTCCAAGATATATCTCACCAGATGTAGGTAATTCTAATCCTGCAATCATTCGAAGTGTTGTAGTTTTTCCACAACCAGATGGTCCAAGTAAAACAAAGAACTCTTTATCATTAATCGTTAAATTAGAATTTTTAACTGCGGTAAAATCGCCAAATGATTTTTNTAAATTTACTATTTTAATTTGAGACATATTAATCCGGAAAGTGGCTTGTGATTATGAAACCTATAGTTCCTACTAAAATTACAATAAAAGAATAAGTAAACATCCACATTGCAAATGGTTGTAATAACATGAAAACTCCAATTAAAATTAATATCGTCGATAAGTTTTCCCAGTAAACTCTTCTAAATATTTTTCTCATTAATGACTTTTCTTCTTGCATTATTTTCTAACTGCTCCAAAGGTAATACCTCTTAAAAGATGTTTTCTTAAAATTATTGTAAAAATCATTACCGGTAATAGAAATAAAGTTGTTCCTGCNCCAATTGCTGGCCAATCAAGACCACCTTCACCAATGATTGTAGGAATAAATGGTGGAGCTGTTTGTGCATTGAATTGAGTTAGNAAAACAGCAAAAGCGTATTCNTTCCATGAAAAAATCATACAAAANATTGCAGTTGCAGCTATACCAGTCATTGCTTGTGGAAGGACAACTTTAAAGAAAGCTTGAAGTCTAGAATATCCATCAATCATAGCTGCTTCTTCATATTCTTTAGGAATTTCATCCATAAATCCTTTTAATAACCATACTGCTAAACTTAAGTTTACAACCGTATACAATATGATCATTCCAAGGTGAGTATCCCCAAGACCTAATTTTCTATACATAATAAATATAGGAACAGCCACTGCTATTGGGGGAAACATCCTGGTCGAAAGAATAAAAAATAATAAATCATCTTTTAAAGGAACCCTAAACCTTGAAAACGCATATGCAGCCAATGCTCCTAAAAATACAGATGCAAAAGTTGAACCAAATCCAATTATCATNGAATTTGAGTATCTACCTAAAAATTTAGATGGTCCTGTTATAACCATCTCTCTGCTTCTAACTAGTTCNTCATACCAATTTTCTGGNGGAGGTAATGAATCAAGATATTCTTGTGATTGTCTTGACCTATTAGTAAATAANTTNACATATCCCTCTAGTGATGGTTCAAACAAAACTTCAGGTGGATATGAAATAGCACTATCAACATTTTTAAAACTTGTCATTACCATCCAAGATATTGGTATCAAAGTAATTACAGCGTAAACTATGATAATAGCAGCAGCCATTTTTTTTGAAAAAGACGAAGGTTCCAAATATGATCTAGAAGTATCCATCAGCGTTCCTTTATTTTGTTCATTACTTTTACGTAGACATTTCCGAAACCAAATATGGTAACAAAAAGAATAACAGCAAATGCTGAACTGTAACCTGTTTTCCATTTTTCAAATGCTTCTCTTTTTAAGTTAATTGAAGCAAGCTCTGTTGCAGAGCCNGGACCACCAGAGGTTAGCTCNACAACCATGTCAAACATTTTGAAATTNTCAATCCCTCTAAAAAGCAGAGCTAGTAATAAAAATGGTAAAACGGAAGGCAAAGTAATATATATAAATTGCTGCCATTTACTTGCTCTATCAACCTCTGCAGCTTCATATAAATAATTTGGAACNGATCTTAGACCTGCTAAGCAAATTAACATTGTAAAAGGNGTCCACATCCATGTATCAACAATAACAATAGCCCAAGGAGCAAGCGTACTTGAACCAATCATGTCAAAGCTTCCTAAATCATAGAAAAAATTAACCACGTAATTAAATAGACCTACTTGAGGATTATAAAGATAAGTCCAAAANACNCCNACNACTGCAGGTGATAACATCATAGGTAAAACAATTAATGTGGTTAGTAGTTCATTACCTTTAAATTTCCTATTAAGAAGTAAAGCTAAACCTAAACCTATNATTGCTTGNAGNAANAAAGTCCAAAACATAAANCTTGCTGTAACTTGCATTTTTTCCCATATGGCTTCTTTATTAAGAACTTTAATATAATTTTTTAAACCAACAAATTGAGGTTCTCTTCCAATTTTATTTGCGTAAAAATTTGTAAAAGACATTTTGATTGCATAGACCAATGGATAAATATTTATGGCCAATAGCAGAAGTACAGTTGGTCCAATAAAAAGCCAACCTACAGCTTTATCAGAAAGTCCCTTGAATTTTTTTTTTACGCTCATATGAATTTTTTATAAAAAAAGGGGAGGCGTGACCCCCCCTAATTTTTAATTTTTTTTAAGTATTAATGTTAAAGTTTTCCGTCTGCTTCGAATACTTCAACCCACTCTTCGATAATTTTATCTAGAGCTTCTTTAGCAGTTCCTTTTCCATTAACAACATAGTCGTGAATTGCTTCTTGCATAGGAAGCATTAACTCTACGAAAGTTGGTTCTTGCCAAAAATCTTTGACAATTCCCATTGAGTCCAAGAATCCTTGTGCATAAACAGTTGATGTTGGAAATGATGGTGAATTCAAAACATCATTATGACATGAATATCCACCTAGATCCCACCATTTTTGTTGTACATCTGGTCTTGCAAACCACTTGATGTATTCAAGAGCAAGATCCTGTTTGTCTGAGTATTTAACAACAGATATCCCTTGTCCACCTAATGTTGCAGCTGCAACATTTTGTTTTGGATTTGCAAAGAATCCACTAACTCTTCCATCACTGTCTTCTTTAGAAACACCCGGCCAAAAAGCATACCAATTCATTTGNAATGCAACTTGTCCTGATTTGTAAGCATCTAAGTTTGCAACCATGTAAGCATCAGAGTGTCCTGGAGGTGCACAGTCTTCATATAACTTTCTGTAAAACTCAACTGCTTCTACAGCTTGTGGTGAATTGAAATATCCTTCCATATCGTATGGCTTGTTAGGATTTTCATATTCCATACCCCACGCATACATAGCAGCTGTAACACCCATTGTTATACCTTCTGATCCACGCTCTGTGTTAATTGCAGCCCCATACCTTTTTTGACCATCAATTTCTCTTCCTTGGAAGAAAGTACACATATCGTATAATTGATTCCAGTTTGCAGGAACCCCTAGATCATAACCGTGTTTCTTTTTGAACTCAGATTTAAGTTCTGGTCTATCAAACCAGTCTTTTCTGTAAGCCCAAGCTAATGCATCTCCCATAGCAGGTAATGCATAATAGTTTTCACTACCTTTAGGCCAAGTTGAGTAGGCATAAACAGTAGCTGGTGAGAAATCACTCATTGAAATTCCCTCTTTATCAAAGAAGTCGTTCAACTTAACGTAATGTCCATATACTGCCCCAGCACCAATCCACTGAGAGTCACCTATTAAAAGGTCAAATGTTTTACCNTTGTTGTTAAGCTCATTTAACATNCGGTCGGCAAAATTTGGCCAAGGCACAAACTCAAAATTAACTTCTATTCCAGTTTCTGCAGTAAATTCTTTAGTTAATTCTTGNAAAGCATTAGCAGGGTCCCAAGCNGCCCATCCTAAAGTGATAGATTTAGCATTTGAATTTACAGAGAATGAAAATAGAGAAACAAACAATAAAATCATTATTTTTTTCATTTTATCTCCTCTTAGTTTATTTTTCTTAAGAATAGTCTACCCAAGATGAGTTGTGCCTGCTAGTATTTTTTTTATATAAAATAAATTGTTGATAAATTTAAATAGAGAGGGGANATTATGAACAATATAAAAGGTCCTGCAATTTTCCTAGCACAATTTGTAGGTGAAGATGCACCATTTAATTCTTTAGATAATATTTGTAAGTGGGTATCTTCATTAGGTTANAAAGGTGTTCAAATTCCAAGTTGGGATGNTAGATTAATTGATNTNAAGAAAGCATCTGAAAGCAAAGATTATTGTGATGAAATCAAAGGCNTAACAAAAAAACATAATCTCGAGATCACNGAACTATCAACACATCTTCAAGGGCAGTTGGTTGCAGTACACCCAGCATACGACACNGCATTTGATGGATTTGCCGCACCTGANGTTAGAGGAAATCCAAAAGCAAGACAAGAGTGGGCAGTAAATCAATTNATGATGGCAGCTAAGGCCTCAAAAAATCTTGGNCTAGATAGGCATGTTACTTTTTCNGGAGCACTNGCTTGGCCTTATGTTTATCCTTGGCCACAAAGACCTGAAGGATTAATTGAAAATGCATTTAATGAGCTTTCAAATCGATGGAAACCAATTCTCGATCAATTTGATCAAAATGGAGTTGATCTTTGTTACGAGATACATCCAGGAGAAGATCTACATGATGGTATTACATTTGAAATGTTTTTAGAAAAAGTTGGTAACCATAAAAGATGCAATATGCTTTATGATCCTAGTCATTATGTCTTACAGAATTTAGATTACTTAGCTCATATAGATATTTATCATGAAAAAATAAAAATGTTTCATGTTAAAGATGCAGAGTTAAATCCTTCTGGAAAACAAGGAGTGTACGGTGGTTTTCAATCTTGGGTTAACAGAGCNGGTAGATTTAGATCCCTTGGTGATGGACAAGTAGATTTTAAATCAATTTTTTCAAAATTTACTTCATATGGTTATGATGGTTGGGCAGTTCTTGAATGGGAGTGCTGTTTAAAACATCCAGAAGATGGTGCAAGAGAAGGAGCTGAATTTATTAAAAATCATATTATAAACACTACAGAAAAAGCATTTGATGATTTTGCAGGAAGTGGCGCTGATATTGAAGCTAATAAAAAAATGCTAGGTATAAATTAGTGCAAAGAAAAATCCGTATTGGAATGGTTGGNGGAGGAGAAGGCGCTTTTATTGGAGGTGTTCACAGAATAGCGCTAAGACTTGATGGTCATTACGAATTAGTAGCAGGATGTTTTTCATCTGATTTTAATAACTCAAAAGACACTGGAAGAAAACTTGGATTGTCAAAAGAACGTATCTATGAAACTTATCAGGAAATGGCAGAAAAAGAGTCTGATCGTTCAGATGGAATAGATGTTGTTTCTATTGTAACTCCTAATCATCTTCATGTGCCAGTGGCAAAAATTTTTGCAGAAAAGGGTATTCACATTATTTGTGATAAGCCTCTTGCCTTATCAAGTGAGGAAGCAAATTCTCTTAAAGATATAATAGAAAATAAAAAGATAATTTTTGCTTTAACACATAATTATACTGGATACCCTATGGTAAGACATGGAAGATCTCTTATTAAAAAAGGTGATCTTGGAAAAATAAGAGTTATACAAGCAGAATATCCTCAAGATTGGTTAACTACAAAAGCTGAAGATACTGGTTTAAAACAAGCTGAGTGGAGAACTGATCCTAAAAGATCAGGAGGAGGAGGTTGCATAGGAGATATTGGAACTCATGCATTTAATCTTATTAGATTTATAACTGAGTTAGAATTGGATGAGTTATCAGCTGACATTCATACTTTTGTGAAAGGNCGAAAANTAGATGATAATGCACAAATCATGCTTAGATTTAAAGGCGGTGCAAAAGGTGCGATATGGTCTAGTCAAGTTGCAGTCGGTAATGAAAATAATCTTAAAATCAGAGTGTATGGTGAAAATGGTGGGTTAGAGTGGAAACAAGAAGATCCGAATTATTTGTATTATACAAAATTTGGAAAACCTACTGAAAAAATAACAAGAGGTAGTGGCAGTGCAAATAAAGAAGCTAACGACGTTACAAGAGTTCCGCCAGGTCATCCAGAGGGATATTTGGAAGGTTTTGCAAATATTTATACTGATGTTTCTAAAAGATTAAATGCTCAAATAAATAATGAAAAATATGACGAGTTAGATGACTGTTACCCAACTATTTATGATGGAGTCGAAGGGATGAAGTTTATAGAGACTGTTTTAGACTCAAGCAAAAACAATAGTAAATGGATTCAGTTTAATAAATAAAATTAAATTAATTTTGATAAGTCTCTTTTATTTGTTTTATAAGTTGGCAGTGGATATTTAAAAGCATATTTCCCAACACGACTTTCTTTGGCTTTTTCCCAAAGAGCCAACCACTGTTTGAAATTTTTTATTTGAATATTTTTTTTATTTTTACTTCTCACATAGAAATTTGGAAGAGGTTCTCTACCAGAAGGTTGTCCAGCTATATTATATCTTAGGTCAGCACTTATTCTAAAGTCGTCAGATCTATTTGGTAAAGAACAATGTATAGAGTGTTTGTGCAACAATATTACATCACCAATATTTGCTTCCAAATAAATATGCTCCATATTATCAAGTAATTCACTATTTTTTAATTCCACTTGCCCCCTGTATCCAGATATATGATTTAATAATCCCATTTTATTAATTTTTTTTACTGTAATCATGCATCCATTCTTCTTCGTTGTTTTAGTAAAAGGAATCCAAACTGTGACCATATCTGTTAATTTTTGTCCGCGAGAATTTAAAACAGCAGCATCTTGATGCCAAGGTGTTCTTCCACTTAAACCGTCATGAATTGATCCTTTTGGTAATTTTTTTTCAGGTTGTTTAATTCTAGTATTTTGAACCGGATTTGACATTATTTCTTTCCCCAAAATTTTTTCTACAACATCTAAAATTTTTTTATTAGTAATTAAATTCCACAATGATTGTGTAGCAAAATAATCGCTATCTTTTTTTACGTGGTCTCTCGGTAATCTTGTATTAAAATATTGATCCAAATCATAGATATTAAGTTTAGAAATAAAAGAATATTTTTTTCTAAAATCGAGGTTAAGAACTTTTTTAATCTCTTTTNTCNTAGTGTATTTTTGTATGAGACAATCCATTACAAATTCCATATCATTAAGAACTGGTTTTAAGTCTCTCTCAAAATTAAGTACATTTTTTATAATTAAATAACCATTCTCATATAATTTTTTTTGAAAAGTATTTTTCATTATTAAAATTTATTTTATCATTCAAATAATTTCAATGGTTTGGTGGTGTGGTTAAATAGTTCGCGTCATGAAAAGAAGTAAGCATTCTTTTTTTGTTACTAACTATATGCGGATAATATGAGATCCCTTTGTAATTCCATATTACTGGTTTATTTAACGCATAACTGCCATAAATAAAAAAACGTTTTGGACAATTTCTTTCTATAAACCTCTTTACTCCATGATAAGAATTTGGAGTAGATTGAAAAAAAACGACAGTTCCTTTTTTTGGCGTAAAAGACTTTACTATTTCGAGTTCAGTTATTTTTGGAAATCTTCTAAAACTCTTTCTTAAATTTTTTTTTACTTTTTTTCTGTAGATAGTAAGAGAACCACCATTTTTTTTTGGTATGTCGGTTAAATAAATTAAGAAATTGTATAATCTAGTTATATCATCTCTGTGAGGTCGTAATCTATATCCTCCTTTTGACACTGAAAAGTCTATATCTAAATTTACTTTAGGATTAGTATAATTATTACCTAACATTTTTTTTAATTCAGTTGAATTTAATTTTTTTTTAACAGTAAACTTTTTAGGATTAAATGATTGTGGTTTATATAAATTAACCCACGATCCATCCTTAAAATTTTTTGTAAAAAGATTTTCAATTTTCTTATAAAAAGACTTACTATTAAAAAGCTTAAAAAGTTTTGCGGAGTTAACTGAATTTTTGATATATAAATTAAAATTTTTTGAACCTTTGTTAATCCTACTTCTACCCCCCATAATCATATCATCAAATGATTTTGAGTTACTGATTTCTTTTATTAATAAATTACAGATATTTTTTGAAACAACGTTGTTTCCAACTAAAACAGGAAAGTTACTTTTGATTTTTTTTAATCTATTTGTACTTAGCATTTAGCTGTACATACCTTCTTTNACTTTAATCATTTTATACATNAGATCNTTTAAAGGTGTTTTAANCCCATGTTTTTTNCCTATTTNTGAAACTGCACCACTAATAAAGTCTATTTCAGTTTTTCTTTTATATTGAACGTCAAAAGCCATNGANGANTTNTTNGTTTGCATTGAATCTACAATTTTATTGAACATNAATAAGCATTCNTCTTCAGACACATTTACNCCATCNGCAAGTGCAACTTCTCTNGTNTCTAAAATTATTTCTTTACCTAAACCTCGAGATACTTCGTTTGCTTTGTTGTTTATATATAAATCAGTATGATGAAGATCAAAAATTGCAGATAATGGACCAATTGCTGTTAAAGCAAAAAGCTTCATCCACTTTCTTTTTTTTACATCTTCTGCAGCAATCATTTCAAGATTATGTGCTGTAAAAGTATCTGCTATTTCTTTAATTCGATCAGTAATTCCTCCTTCGTACTCACCAATCCAAGATGGTAACGAACCATGATTCATTATATGACCTGGTCCTAAAATATTTGAAGC
>FUFK010064356.1_pt1 | contig 13174 bp, 12 predicted proteins | sample 1021851 | NCBI WGS metagenome assembly FUFK01 (sample SAMEA51879418, study PRJEB19060) | metagenome | reverse complement strand
TTTCTAGGAATGATTTTTACTATAAAGAACTTGAACTTGTGGTTTCAAAATCTTATGGTCCTGGAAGGTACGATAAACAGTACGAAGCCCTAGGAAATGATTATCCAATTGAATATGTGCGCTGGACCGAAAATAGAAACTTTGAAGCATTTACAAAACTCTTGTCACAAAAACAAATTCATTTGCTTGATTTAGTATCTGAAGAAATAGCATTTGAAGATGCACCAAGTGTTTATGAAAAATTTGAAGATGAGATTAAACCTTTATCAGTGGTACTTAGATACAACATTGACGCTGAACCAAAAATTAAAATAGAAAATGATCTACAACCAGAACCAAAAACATCAAAAGTGAATGTAGGAATATTGGGTGCTGGAAATTTTGCAGCTACAACCATAATGCCTGCCCTTAAAGAACTGAAAAGAGAATGCAAAATTCTTGGAGTAGCATCGTCAAAGGGTTTAAGTGCTAAGTCACTTGCGAAAAGTTTTAAAATTAAAAATAAATACTCTACTGAAGAAGAGATATTAAATGCTGATGAAATTGATGCGGTTCTTATATTAACACCTCACCACAACCATTCAGATTTAGTAATAAAAGCACTAAACAAAGGAAAAGCTGTATATGTTGAAAAACCATTAGCTTTAGACATGCAGTCGATTACGGATATTGAGGAGAGTATTTATAGGTCTGAAAATCCAAAACTGTTTATTGGATTTAACAGACGATTTTCAAAATCAGCACAATTTATAAAACAAAAATTAATTAATAATCCAGCAAATAGTATAAATCTGAGATTTAGCGTCCCACCCCTTGACAGCGATCACTGGACAAATATAAAGGAAATTGGTGGAGGAAGAATTGTTGGTGAAGCAGTACATGGCATTGATTTAGCTTGTTTTTTATTTGATTCACTTCCTCAAAGCATTTCAGCATCCGCCCCAGTTGATAAAACAAATAATATGGTTAAAGATAATCAAGTTTTCTTAAACATTAATTTTGCAAATGGTTCTCATGCTTCTCTACAGTATTTCTCTGAAGCAAATCAAATTTTGAGCAAAGAACGAATAGAAGTTCATGGAGAAGGCAACTCTTATATACTCGAAGATTTTAAAATGTTAAGGTTTCTAGAGGGCTCACAAGACAGAAGTAAAACATTTTCAACAGGCAAAGGCCACAAAGAATCACTTAGTATCTTTTTTGATTATGTAAGAGATAAATCACAGAATCCTTTTACTTGGGAAGAAATTAAAGCTGTTTCTAAAGCAGCTATCATCGCTCAAGATCATATTAATTCAGGACAACAGCACAACGTTTAGTTTTTAAAGAGCGGCCTCGGCAGGATTCGAACCTGCGACACCAGGTTTAGGAAACCTGTGCTCTATCCCCTGAGCTACGAGGCCAATAAAATCACGACACCATTAGTATCAAAATAGATTTCGGCTTATAGGTACATTATGTTAGCAGTAGACGTTAAAAATATTAAGAAAACTTTTATCAGTAAACAAGATACTGTTGAAGCTGTAAAAGATGTTAGTTTTCAAGTAAAACAAGGTGAAATCTTTGGCTTACTTGGTCCAAATGGCGCGGGTAAATCCACGACAATTTTAATGCTCACAACTCTATTAAGTATTACTGATGGAAGGGCCTCCGTTTTAGGAATAGATGTTGCTACAAAAGATAAAGAAGTAAGAGAAAAAATTGGCGTAGCTCTTCAAGACACCGGAATAGATAATTTGTTAACAGGAAGGGAGTTATTTTTTACAACATGCAGACTTTGGGGGTATTCAAAAAAAGACTCTGAAAAGAGAACAAAAGAGCTTTTAGAACTTGTTGGCTTAATGGAAGCAGCTGATAGAAGAGTAAAAACATATTCAGGAGGTATGAAGCGAAGGCTAGACCTAGGTTTAAGCTTAGTTCACTCTCCAGAAATTCTTTTTTTAGACGAACCAACAACGGGTTTAGATCCAGGATCTAGAAGAGTTTTATGGGATGAAATTAAACGACTTCGTAACAATGGAGTAACTATTATTCTTACAACACAATATCTTGAAGAAGCTGATGAATTAGCTGATAGGATTGCAATTATTGACGAAGGTTTAGTAGTTGCAGAGGGTACATCAGATGAATTAAAAGCAGGTATAGGTGGTGATGTAATAACTTTTTCATTTGATAATAATGATTATTTAGAACAAGCAAAAAATATTTTAAAAAACACAGTCCAAGAAAAAAATGAATTAAGAATAACAGTCGAGGATGGTGCATCTAAAATCCCAGGATACTTAAAGGACCTCAGCAGTAACGGGGTAGAAGTAAGTTCAGTTTCAGCAAGTAAACCTACTTTAGATGATGTATTTCTCGAAGTAACCGGATATAGACTCGAGGGTTCAGAAGAAATTAAAAAGGAAGAAGAAAAGAGTAAGAGATAATGGAATCAAATAGATCTTTTCTAGTTCAGTTACAAATTTTGACAAAACGAATGGTTTTGAGGGTCGTTAGAAGGCCACTTGCTGAACTACCAAATTTAATCATTTCAGCCTTTTTCTTATTTGTATATGATGGTGCCTTAGGGGGTGTTTTTGGGGGGACTGCTAGTGGAACGCCTTTTGATTTTGCCAAAGGAAATTTTATAAATTTTATTCTTCCAGTTTCAATAGTATCTGCATCTCTGAGCGGTGCAGCATCAGGAATTTATTTGGTTGAAGATATTGAATCTGGAGTTTTTAAACGTTATCAAAGCATGCCAATCTCAAGATGGGCTATTATTTTGGCACCAATGAATGTAGGCGCCTTCAGAGTTTTATTGCAATCAGGTCTTATATTATTTATTGGAATAATAATTGGTGCAGATCCCGCAGTAGGTAGTATTGGATTTTTGATAGTCCTGTCTCTTGCTTTTCTTTGGGGAATGGGCTTTGCTGGATATTCAGTAGCAGCAGGAGTTAAATCGGGCTCTTCACAGGGAGCACAGGCAGCTACTTTTTTATTTTTCCCTGCTATTTTTCTTGCTCCAACATTTGTTCCACGTGAAGCGCTAAAAGGTTGGCTTGAAACAGCTGCAGCATATAACCCAACAACATATGTTATTGAAGCTATGAGAGCAGTTATGGTTGATGGTTGGGAACTTGATGTTTTGTTTAGAGGTTATCTTTCCGCTGGATTATTTGCTTCACTAACGCTAACGCTTGCGGTTCTTTCAGCTCGAAAGGCTACAGAAAAAGCATAAATACTGCTTTGAGTAGCAAATAAAATTTATTACTCTATATAATTCGTAAGGATAAATATGGAAACAAGTTTAAAAGCAACTGTAAGAGACAATACTGGGTCTGCTCAATCAAGAAGAAGCAGGGGTGAAGGTAATATACCAGCTGTTGTTTATGGTTTGGGCATGGAACCAGTCTCCGTTGAAATTGATGCTAGAGAATTTACAAATGCTTTAAAAACTGAAGCTGGATCAAACGTGATTTTTAATCTAGAAGTTGGCAAGGATAAATTCACCGCACTAGCTAGAGAAATACAAAAGCATGTTTATCGTAATGAATTTTTACATGTTGACTTCATTCAAATAGACCTAACAAAGACTGTTGATGCTGATGTACAAGTTAATTTTATAGGAACGCCAATGGGAGTTAAAGAAGAGGGTGGAATTGTTCAAACTATTAATTCTTCCATTACCATTTCAGCTCTTCCTACAAACATTCCTACTTCTCTTGATTTAGATATTTCTGAATTAAATGTTGGAGACAACTTAGCTGCTGGAGATGTCTCCTTGCCAGAAGGTGTAGAACTAGCAGATTCAGAAGATGATTCAATTTTAATNACAATTACTGTACCTAGAGCAGCAATTGAAGANGAAGAAGATATTGAAGGTCTTGAGGGCGAAGAAGTAGAAGGNGAAGAGGGAGACGATAGTGAATCCTCTGAAGAGACTGTTGAGGAAGAGTCCTCAGATGAATCTGGAGAATAACAAAACTNTATTTGTTGGTCTCTGGAATCCGCAAGATAAATATTCAAAGACACGACACAATATAGGTGCTGATATTCTGATTCGTTTTTGTAAGAAAAATAATTTAGATTTTAAACTCGACAAAAATAGTATTTACAATTTTTCATCTGCTGAAATTAATGGATCTAATGTTGAAATAATCTTACCTATGGTTTCAATGAACAATTCTGGGGATGCATTAAAAAGTTATTTTAAATACAACAATAAAGAAAATACAGAAGTGGTTGTTGTTCATGATGATATTGATCTTGCATTTGGNCGTTTAAGAATNAAAAAAGGAAGTTCAGATGGTGGTCATAATGGAATCAAATCAACAAATAGAGTTTTAAACCCTGNAGATTATTACAAACTAAAAGTAGGAGTTGGTAGACCTCCTCANGGAATTGACCCAGCTGATTTTGTATTNTCAAAGTTTTATAATGGGGAAAGGGAAGAGGTTGAATTCTTGATAGAAGANTCAGTAGATATTTTNNATACCTTTTTAAANGATAAAGAATTAGCCATNAAAGATGCCTCTGAGCGNAGAATTATTGATGTGATTTAATGAAAAAATACATACCAGACTNATTAGCTTTATTTCGNATCTTCTCTGCTCCAGTTATTTTATATTTGNTANTACTNGATGGNACTGATGAAGGGTTAATGNTAGTTCCAGCAATNATTGCNTTTATTGCTGCTTGGACAGACTTTTTTGATGGCCGACTAGCAAGAAAATGGGATGTATCTTCAAAGACNGGAGCATTTTTAGATTCAATNGCAGATAAAATTTTTATAACTTTTATATTTGTTGGTTTTACTTATATTGAAAGAGTTAGTATTTGGATTACAGTTTTACTAATTGTTAGAGAGTTTATTATTACTGGATTAAGAGGCCTTGCAGGAAATGAAGGCCTAATGATTCCACCAAGTAAATTGGGCAAAGCAAAAGCAAGTCTACAGTTTTGGGCTATTGGTTTTGTAATGATGGATTTTCCAATAACTCTTTTAAGTTTTACCCTTGCAGATTTCATTGTTTTTTTGGCATTAGTTTTCTCTTATATTTCGGGCTACCAATACATATCTGGTTATCTCCAACAAACTAAATGAAATATAACAATATATTCATTACAGGTTCCACTGGAGTCGTTGGTAAACCACTTNTNAGAAAAATAGTTNANCAAGGACATAATGTTTTTGCTCTTTCAAGATCAAAAAACAANAATCAATTATTTTCAGATCTTGGTGTNATAAAGATTGAAGGAGATCTTTTTTCAGATTCAACGTACGATCACCTCTCTGACAAAAACATAGATGCAATTTTTCATATTGCGGGGGTTAACAAAATGTGTTCTAAGAATCCAGATGGAATGTTTAAAGCAAATATAGAAGGAACTAAACAAATGCTTGAACTTGGCAACAGGTTAAAGATTAAAAAATTTATTTATACATCATCTGCAGTNACNTTAGGNGAANAATTAGGAACTGTNGGCAATGAGTNATCCAATCATAGAGGNTACTTCCTTAGTAAATATGAAGAGTCAAAGTTTTTAGCTGAAAAAGAAGCATTTGATTATGACAAAGACTTTGAGTTTGTATCTGTTAACCCATCCTCTGTTCAAGGACCAGGTCGTGTATCTGGTACAGCAAAATTATTAATTTCTACGCTTAATAAAAAATATCCCCCTTTGATAAAAAATAATATCTCAATTGTTGATATTGATGATTGCACAGATGGACATTATCAAGCNCTGTTAAATGGCGAAGNNAATGANAGGTATGTTNTAAATAGTTTTCAAACAACNAGTNAAGAGTTGCTCTCTAAGCTTAAGTCTTTATCGGAATGGTCAGGAAGACCNATNTATATTCCAAAATNAGGNTTGAAAATTATTGCGCCACTNGGAGACCTTTATAAGNTAGTNTCTAATTCAACTCCNTTAATATGTANTGAGTCAGCAAGAGTNTTAACACATGGACATATTTANGACGGTTCCAAAGCTGGGNANAAATTAAATATAAACTATATTGATTTGGCAATGTTTATGAAGAAAACNATCAANTGGTTAATTGATNAGAGCTACGTAAATCTAAAAAAAATTTAAACCATGAATGTAGAAACATTCAATTATTCCCCTGAATCGCTTGCACCATTCTTTTATTTAAATAAAAGNGATAGNAAAAATNTCTATATTTTTCCAACAGAAAAAGAAACTTTAGAATTTTATAATAATTTTTCTAATTTTGTATCTGAGTCGTCTCATTTTCCAGCATGGGATACTTTGTCATATGACTCATTTACACCATCATTAGAGATACAAGGAAAAAGACTTCAAACACTTCATAACCTACTAGTCAATGATTTTTTTGATATTGCAATGAGTATGAAATCCTTTACTCAAAAAATTTTTATTAATGATTTAGACGTAATAGATGTGCAAATTGGACAAGAAGTAGATTTTGAAAATTTAATAGAAAATCTTGCTTTCCTTGGATATGTAAATAAAGACAGGGTTGAGTCCAGAGGAACATTTGCTATTCGTGGTGGGCAGATTGATATTTATCCGCTCAATAGTGAATACCCAACAAGAATTATTTTTAATGGCGATGAAGTAATTGAATTAAAATTATTTGATTTCATTACCCAAAGATCATTAAAAAATATTAAAAAAGTTTTAATAACCCCTTCATCTGAATTGTTTCAAACAAAGCAAGAAGACATTTTTAAATCACTAGAGATAGAATCAAATAAAGACTTAGATGAATACGAATTATTTCAGTTTTCGCAAAACCTAACAAACTTCAAGTCTTTACTAGATTTTGTACCAGATGATGTAAGCATTAATATAATCGACTTTAATTCATGTAAAGAAACNTTAAGTGAACTTCAAAAGATTGAAGAGGATAGTTTCAATAATTTACAAAAGTATTTTTCTTTAAAAGTATCAAAAATGAAATCNAGATANNNNGATGCATTTCNAGAAATAAATAGATATGAAACAATGTTTTATNCCACGAATGATTTAGAAAACATCAGCAATGTTCCACAATTTTTAGATGGCTTAGGTCCCGATAAGGTTTTGGAGAATATTAATGAGTTATCAAAGGTGTATTTATCCAGTAGAAATAAAAAAATTTTAGAAAAGTTTTCTGGAGTAAAGAATTTACATATTGTTGAGAACTCGTTTTCGTTCTCAGCTGTGTTTCAAGAAATGAGCATTGCAGTTATTGATGAGTCATTATTTACTTCTAGAAAACAAAAAGACAAAAAAGTAAAACAGAGAAAATTAAATGAGGAATCAATCCTTGTACCAAATACATATGTTGTCCACAAGTTTCATGGCATAGGGCTTTATGAGGGAACTGAGGTTAAGAAAATTAAAGATGTAGATAAAGATTACTTATCAATTAAGTTTGGCGGAACNGACAGACTTTATGTTCCATCAGATCAAATTAATGAACTTGAGGTATATGTAGGGGGCGAAAATCCAAGATTATCTAGATTAGGCGGCGGAGAGTGGGAGCGTGCNAAAGAAAAAGCTAGACAAAACGCAAAGGTTATAGCTGATAGAGTTTTGAATCTCTACAAATTAAGAAAAATTGAAAACAATAACCTAATTATTGATGAGGATACTCCATGGCAGGCAGAAATAGAAAGCGATTTTGAATATGTCGAAACTCCAGATCAGTTAACAGCAATAAATGATGTTAAAGAAGACTTAAGTAAAAATACTCCAATGGATAGATTAATTTTTGGAGATGTTGGATATGGAAAAACAGAAGTTGCACTTAGAGCAGCAGTAAAAGTAGCTTTTTCAGGAGGACAAGTTGCAGTTCTTGCACCAACAACAATTCTTGTCCAACAGCATATTGAAACTTTTGTAAATAGATTAGAAAATTACCCATTGAATATTAAACACTTAAGCAGATTTGTAAAAAAGAAAGACTTAAAAGAAATTATTAAAGGGGTCAANGATGGAACAGTGGATATTGTTATAGGAACCCATAGACTTCTAAGTGANGATGTTANATTCAATAACTTAAAATTAATCGTAATTGATGAAGAACATAGATTTGGAGTTGAAGCAAAAGATAGACTGCAGAATTTAGCCACTCAAGTCCACAAGCTAACATTAACTGCCACACCGATTCCAAGAACACTTGAACAATCTCTTATGGGAATTAGAGAAACATCAAGAATTGAAACTCCACCAGAAAACAGATTAGAAACATTAACTCACGTGGGCAGCGTAGATGAGTCAGCTATTGCTCTTGCTATTCAGAGAGAGATTTCAAGAGGAGGTCAAGTCTTCTTTGTGCTCAATAGAATCAGTGAACTTGAGGAGTGGATGAAGACCATCTCAAAACAATTTACAAACTTAAACCACAAAATTCTACATGGCCAATTATCTGCAGAACAAATTGAAAATACAATGCAAGACGTTTGGGATCGTAAAGTTGATGTGTTGTTTGCTACCACAATTGTGGAAGCCGGAATCGATTTACCAAAAGTGAATACTCTCATAACTCTTAGGTCAGAGTTATTAGGCATGTCCCAGCTCTATCAACTTAAAGGAAGGGTAGGAAGAAGGGGAGATCANAGTTTTGCCTATTTCTTTCATTCAAGCAATTTAGGGGTAGATGCAGAGTTAAGGTTAGATGCAATTAAATCCATCGGCCAGACGGCTACTGGATACTCATTAGCTATGAAAGATTTACAACTTAGAGGGTCTGGAAGTATTTTAGGAGATATACAATCAGGTTTTATTGCAAATGTGGGACTAAATATTTTTAATCAATATGTCTTAGAATCTTTAGATGAATCAATAGAGTCAATAAAGCCAGATATAAAGCCGGATATAAAATTAGATTGTTTCTGGGGGTCTTCAATTCCTAAAAGCTATGTAGATGCAGACTCTGAGAGAATAGACATTTATAAAAGACTTGAACATACTCATCATTCAAAAGTTGATGAAGTCAAAGATGAAATTATCGATAGGTTTGGTGAACTTCCAGAGGTATCTAATAACTTGTTCATTACTGCAAAGATAAGATCTGTGTTAGGTGAAAAAAACATTTTAAGGTGCAAAATAAGAGAATCTCAGATTGAACTCTTCCCAGTTGACTTGACTGAAGAAGTAAATTTGAGGATTAAAACATTAGATAAAAAGTTTATCTTTAGAAATAAACGTTTAGTTTTAAACTTTAAAGATGTCTTAACTCCAGACAGCGTATATGAAATATTAAATAGTAGTCTTTAATTATGAATGAGTTTGATGAACTTGTAGGTATTGTAAAAAAGCTCCGGGAAGAATGTCCATGGGATATGGAACAAACTCATGAATCATTGTCAAGACATTTAATCGAAGAAGCGTATGAATTATTAGATTCACTCGCAAGAATTGAAGAAAAAGATTCAAATTATGAACATGTAAAAGATGAATTGGGAGACCTGCTGCTCCAAATTTTACTACATTCAAAAATTGCTGAGGAAAATAATAAATTTGCAATAGTTGATGTAATAAACTCACTTCAAGCAAAATTAATCGAACGCCACCCACATGTTTTTGGCGATGTAAAACTCGATAGCGCTGAAGAAGTAGAAAAACAGTGGGAGACATTAAAACAAAAAGATAGTGATGCATCAATATTCGATGATATCAACAGTAAATTACCATCAATAACAAGAGCTTTTAAAACACAGAGAAAAGCAAAAAAACTAAACCTCTCTTATGCAAGCTATGAAGAAGCTCTTGAAGATTTACTTTCTGAAGTTAAAGAGCTAGAAGAAGCTGAAAATCTGGATGAACGGAAAAGTGAAATTGGGGATGTTTTATTTGCCATTGTTAATGTATGTAGATATTTAGATGCTGATCCAGAAATACAACTAAATAAATCAACTCAGAGATTTATTAAAAGAGCACAATATGTTGAGAAACATATTGAAGATGATTCTGACTTAGAAAAATTGTGGGGAGAAGCTAAGAAAACCGAAGAAAAGTAACAAATCAAACAATTTGTGCTAGATTTTAAGTAACAGGGTTATGAATAAAAAAATTACACATATATTTGCTAGGTATATCCTAGATTCTCGAGCTAATCCTACTGTTGAAGTAGAAGTTACACTTGATGATGGAAGNTGGGGCCGTGCAGCTGTTCCTTCAGGAGCTTCAACGGGGAGTTTAGAAGCCCATGAATTAAGAGACGAATCAAAAGACTTTAACGGAAAAGGTGTCAACAAAGCAGTCGATAATATAAATTCTTTGATAGCTGACACTTTAATTGGAAGTGACGCCGGCGATCAGTCAAAAATCGATCAAGCTTTGCTTGAACTAGATGGAACAAAAAATAAAAGCAAGCTAGGTGCTAATGCAATACTTGCTGTTTCAATGGCAAATATGGTTGCTAATGCAAAATCATCAAAAAAATATGTTTATGAACTTATTCCTAACATTTATGGAGCTCCGTCTTTACCTGTACCTTTTATGAATATTTTGAATGGTGGTGCTCATGCTGATAACTCTGTCGATATTCAAGAGTTTATGATTGTTCCTCACGGATTTACAAGATTTGATGATGGGTTAAAGGCTGGTGTTGAGGTCTATCACACATTAAAGAAAAGATTAAAAGATAAAGGATTAGCAACAAACGTAGGAGATGAAGGTGGTTTCGCTCCAAACTTTACATCATCAAAAGAAGTTTTAGATGAAATAATGCTTTCAATTGCAGAAGCTGGCTACAAACCTTCTGACCAAATTTCTTTAGCGTTAGATGCGGCTGCATCTGAGTTTTATAAAGATGGTGCTTACATGATTGAAGGCAACAGCTTGACTAACACAGAGATGTCTGATTATTTAGTAGACCTTACCAACTCTTACCCGATAGTATCAATTGAAGACGGGCTCGCAGAAGATGATTGGGAGGGTTGGAAATACTTAACTTCCAAAATAAACGATTCCACCCAACTCGTTGGTGATGATTTATTTGTTACACAGGAAGAAGTACTTCAAAAAGGAATTGATGAAAATTGCGGAAATGCAATCTTAATTAAAGTAAACCAAGTTGGAACAATTACTGAGACTTTAAATACTATGGAGCTAGCAAGCAAGAANACNTATTCAAGTATGGTTTCACACAGATCAGGAGAAACAGAGGACTCCTTTATTAGTCATCTAGTTGTCGGGACTTCTAGTGGGCAGATTAAGACTGGTGCACCAGCTCGTTCAGAGCGAACAGCAAAATATAATGAGCTTTTAAGAATTGCCGAGACAATTGGATTCGAAAACTTTAACAATTCAAAATGGCAAGTTTAAAAACTATAGGTAATAATATATTTTCCAGATTATTAATTTTTACGTTAATTTCTTCCTTCCTTTTCTTTTTATTTGATACTTATCAGGAAAGTTATGACAAATTAAAAGTTCTACAAAACTCACTAGAGGACAGGCAGGAAGAAATTGTTTTATTGCAAAATCAAATAGATGATTGGAATCAACAAATTTCAGACTTAGATGATCCAGAAAAAGCTGAATTAATTCTCAGAAAAAGAGGCTATGGAGAACAAGGAGAAGTTTTATATAGATTTGAAGTTCCTGAACCAGTAACTCCAATTGAAGAAACCTTAAAGTCAGATAGAGACAAAAGCTTGATTGAGTATGTAATAGATTACGTGGTCGGTAAAGAAGGTGAATAACGATTCCAGAATCGTTCAGCAACAAATCGGCAGAGAGCTCAGAAGTGATTCAGAAGTAAGTTGTAGATGTCATCTTGACATTCCGGCAGTCATAAAAGTTCCACCAAAATTAAATGATGGAACTCCATTTCCGACAACATATTGGCTTACTTGTCCTATGTACAATAAAAAAATTGGATCTTTAGAATCTCAAGGACTCATAAAAGAATTAGATAAAGAATTAGAAAACAATCCTGACCTTAAAGAGAAGTGGCAATCTCGACAGAAATCATATCAAGCTGAAAGAGAAGAGTTAGCTAATGATAATTTTGGGCCACAAGCTACAGGTGGGGTAGGTGGTGCTACAGAATCTATTAAATGCTTACACTCCCATACTGCAGACGAACTTTCGACTGGAAAAAACGTAATAGGAAAAATTGTTGTTGAATCTATAGGAAGTTTTAATTGTGAAGAAGCCTGTATAAATCCTAAGACATTTGAAAAAAATAAAGACTGGAAAGTAATTTGGTAAGAGCTGCATCAATTGATCTTGGCTCTAACTCTACACGGCTTCTTATTGCAGATATAACCAACGGCACATTAACTACAATTTATAAAGAACATCAAGTCACAAGAATGGCTGATAAATTATCAGAATCAAAAATTATTTCTAAAGAAGCTACAAAGAGAGTATTAAAAGTACTTGCAGGCTACTTTAAAACTATAAACAAAAACAANGTTGAAAATATTCAAATTGTTGGTACAGCTGCTCTTAGAGATGCCNNAAANAGTCAAGAAATTATACAACTAATAGAGAAGANATTNGGTTTTGAANTTGATATTGTCTCGGGTGAAGAAGANGGNGTANTAACTAGTGTGGGTGTTTTAAATTCTTTAGGTAGTTTGGAAAATTTTCTTATNGTCGACATTGGTGGAAGAAGTACTGAGTTTATTTATGATTATGATAAAAAAATAGTCTCAAAGTCAGTCAACATTGGTGTTGTCAGCCTTAGTGAATTATTTTTTGATAAACTACCACCTCCAGAGAAATCAGTATTGCTAGCTAGAGAGTATATAGAGAGTCACCTATTAGAACCTAATGCATTTGATGGAAGATTATTGGTAGGAGTCGCAGGCACGTTTACATCTCTTGCATCAATTTTTTTGAAACAGACTCAATTTAATGAGAAAGAAATACACCTAACAGAGTTAAAAAATGAAGATGTTTTCAAAATTAGTAATGAGTTGTTGCACTTAAATGAACCACAAATCATTACAAAATATAAGGGACTAGATCCAAAAAGAGCTAAAACTATTCAAGCAGGAATACTATTAGCGAAAGAAATTATTTCTAAATATAATGTAAATTCAATTAAAGTTTCAAATAGTGATATTTTGGAAGGTCTAATATTAAAAAAATATTAGATTAGATATTAGCCCGGGTGGCGGAATTGGTAGACGCGACGGACTTAAAATCCGTTATTCGAAAGGATGTGGGGGTTCGAGTCCCCCCCCGGGCACTT
>FUFK010046332.1_pt1 | contig 13174 bp, 17 predicted proteins | sample 1021851 | NCBI WGS metagenome assembly FUFK01 (sample SAMEA51879418, study PRJEB19060) | metagenome | reverse complement strand
GGAGCTAGTTTAGGAAATGATGTAAACGATCAGATAATTGTAACTGGTNGTTTCAATAGTAACTTAGTTCCACTCAATGCACTAGGATCAGCAAATGTTGACTTAGGAACTTCATCGAAGCAATGGAAAGATCTATACATCGAAGGTGTTGCATATGTTGATGACATTCATGCTGCTGACTGTGATATAAACGGTGGATCAATTGATGGAGTGACTATCGGTACGAACAGTGCGGTAACTGATCTACGAGTTGATAATGTTCAGGTTAATGGTAATACAGTCACAACAACATCTGGTAATTTAACACTTGATTCACAAAGTGGTACAGTTGACGTAAATGATGATATTAATGTGGGGGATAATCACAGTATCTATTTCGGAGATAGCAATGATCTGCGCATTTTTCATGATCAAAACAATTCCATAATTAGAGAACAAGGACAAGGAGANATATTCGTACAAAGTNATGAAACTATCTACCTTGGAAGAANAAACGGAACCACACACGGTGCTATTTTTGATACAGATGGAGATTCTATCATAAACCATAATGGTGGNGAAAGAATACGTGCAAGAAGTGCTGGTGCANNAATTACNGGTGNATTAGAAGTNACAGGTGATGTGACTGCACTTACATCTGATATAAGATTAAAGACCAACATTGAACCAATTCAAAATGCACTTGATAAAGTTGCAGGTTTGAATGGATTTACTTACAACCACAATGAAATTGCAGGTGAATTAGGTCTTGATACTGAAATAAGATACGCTGGTGTATCTGCACAAGAATTACAAGATGTATTACCCGAAGCAGTCAAGAAGTCTCCGGCAAGTGACGAATATTTAACAGTTCAATATGAAAAAGTTGTACCACTTCTTATTGAAGCAATTAAAGAACTTAAGTCAGAGATTGAGGAACTTAAAAAATGACCCTTCCATCATCCCCAAATTCAATAAGCATGCAACAAATCGCTAACGAATTTGGTTACACACTAGCACCGAATGCAAGTGGCACGAGGTTAGGAGATTATCGTAGACAAAAGGGTGGAGCTGCCTATCCCCAAGAGGTAGGTGAGTTGGATTTTCCATCAATAGATGGCGGTGGAGCAGTTGCAGTCAATAATAGTTCAATTAGCATGAGTGAATTTAGAGGCACACAATTGCAACAAGTTGTGAATTTTCATGATTCAGGTAGAGGTGGAACCAGATTGATTGCTAGAAATAGATATAGTACAGCAACGGATACAAATGGGAATGTTACAGTTATAGGTGGATTTCGTTCTGTTCCAACAGGAAATTCAAGTGGAACAAAAGTACATATCCACGTAAATCAAGAGATTGGATCTGAAAAAACTGACCCACAACATTGTGCATTGAGAACTGGATCATGGAATACAAGCACAACACTACAAATTGACATAGGTGGTTCAGGCAGAGTGCAAGGTGCTGGTGGTAATGGTGGTGATGGTGCAAATGGAGCGACTGACGGAAATCCGGGTCAGCCTGGCACAAGTGGATTAGGTGTGCAATATACTCCTACCACACTCAATATTGCATCAGGTGGAATTGTATCTGGTGGATTTGGTGGAGGAGGAGGTGGCGGTGGTGCGCATGACCACGACTATAAATCAGAAAGAACTGCTTCTGGAAGTGGAGGTGGTGGAGGTGCAGGTCTACCACCGGGAACTGGTGGAAATGGGCCAAATAATGGAACAAATGGTAATGAAGGTGAAGATGGTATAAATGGAGAACTAGCAGGAGAAGGAGGAGCAGAAACAGATAATGAAGAGCAAGCATTTGGTGGAAATGGTGGTGACGGAGGTTCACCCGGTGAAGGAGCAGATGCTGGTGAAGATGGAACTGGTGGAGAAGGTTCAGGTGGTGAAGGTAAGCAAGGTGGTGGAGATGGTGCTGCAATAAGAAGAACAAACAACACAATACAAATCCAAATTAATGATCCAACAAACGCATTAAATGGTAGAGGATCAACAACTGCTACGACTGTGCAATAAATAAAATCTGTGTTATAATATTATTACGAGATTTTATTCATGGCATTCGAGACTGATTTAATAAGAAGATACACTGGTGCTTTCACAAAAAATGATTGTGAAAGGATCATCGATGGTGTCAAATTTTTTGAGGAAAACAATTTATTGTTCTACGATAAAAATATATTAGATAGACAAGATCATAAAGTCATTAATGTGACTCATGAGTATAATTTTTCAATGTCAAGTCGAATATGTGATGAGATGTTTCCTAAGTTGAAACCTTGCGTGGATGAATATTTAAAGGCATTTAGTATTTTGGGTCAAAGAAAGTTTTTAATACATGACCTCAAACTTAAAGAGATACCCGCAGGTGGGGGATTTCATGCTTGGCATTATGAGAGTGGTGCATTGTCAGTTGCAGCGAGACAATTTGTGATTCAAGTTTATCTGAATGATGACTTTGACGGTGGAGAGACAGAATTTTTATATCAACAAAGAAGAGAACAGGCGGTTACGGGAGATGTACTTATATTTCCTGCATCTTATACGCACACTCATCGTGGTAATCCACCATTAGGTGGTTCTAAATACTTAGCAACATCATGGGGGATTATTCAAAATGATAATAATATTTAAAATTACAGATTACTTTCCAGAAACTAATCAAATCGCTGTGAAATTTTGTAATGAGAAATCATCCAAACCTATTGATGAGTACAGTGCTTTGGCAGTTGGATTGGAGGATATCGATACATTTGATGTGGAGAGTTTTTCTGAAGGGTTAGTAAATAAAAGCGGAATGAGGAGATTAGAAAAACAGGATAGAAAATTAACTACATTAGATGACAATAAACCAGTAAAAATAGAGGGAGAATTAAATATTCGTGATTTGATTGGTAAGGTGATAGGGGTTAATTATCCAACAAGAATTTATAAAAAAATAAAGATGAGGAGGGTGGAATTATGAATTTTAAAAGATCATTTAAAATGTGTGAAGAATTTTATATATGTTGCACTCAAGGAGGAGAGGGGGTTGTTCACGTTGAAAAGCATGAGGATAATAAAACATTATATGCAATACAAGCAAAAGGATCTGGTCGATGTGCCACTACCTTTAGTTCTGAATATATTGAGGGAGATGAAAAACATAATAATTTTGGATGTATGAAACAATTTATTGGCAAACATGTTATCTTTGAATCCTATGAACCATTCATACAATATGGATTTAACACCTTAAGTTACGATCAAGATTGGGATGGAAAATTAGTCAAAGAATCATTTGATGGGGATGATAGAAGTTGGTTAATATGCTTTAAAGGTAATCCAATTATTAATGGTAAAGAATTAAGAGTCATGGACTATGCTAAACTAGAAAACAAACATTATGATGTTACTCTTAATGACGCTATAGTTGGTGTTTTTACTGCATGTTTTTACTAAATTATGACCAAATTATCTGATAATGTAACTGAAATTGAAAAGGAGATTCAAGATGGTGATTTTAATTTAAATTTAAAAGATCACATATTATACCTGCCATCTTTTATTGAGACTGATATATGTAAAGATGTGGTGAGTAATTTAAAAAATATAGGACTTGATAAGTCAACACCGTACACAGACGGACTGTTAAATGACCACACAGATTCTTATTATGACCCTGACATTTCAACCACCGAAGATATAAAAAAGAAAGTAACTGAAGATGCACTAGAATTATATGCCAAAAAAGTACGAGCATATAATTGGTCATATCATGGGTCAGATATATTTTTTCCATCAGAAATGATTGTAAGGAGATATAATAGTAAATCTGAATTTAATTCTCATCACGATGACATTATCGAAGAGATTTTTCCACAGTGGTTTGTGAGAAGAAAAAATGTTTTAACGTGTAATATTTACTTGAATGATCGTGATGAATATGAGGGTGGTGATTTATATTTTGCATCATGTGATCTTACATTTAAACCTAACATAGGTGATGTCATTATTTCACCATCAAACTGGATGTTCTATCATAAAGTAACTGAAATCACATCAGGTGTGAGATACTCTGGCACATATTGGTATTACTATGGGTCAGGGAAGAAAGTAGCAAAACGTGCTAGTCATAGTAAGAATTTTTCAAAATGATCAAATATACAATGCTAGAGACACAAATATCAGAGGGACATCATACATCATGTCATTTTTGTTTTGATAGATTTGAAGGGTCGCTTGATAAGGGACTAGATTTATCAAAGTATGAGTTATCAATCACTGATCCAAGAACACATTTTCATGTACATTATTTAAATCGTGATGGTGACTATATGGAAAAAGAAGTTCTAGATGCCTATGATATAAATGTTGACTTTCCTGTTATATTTTTTGGTAGAGAGTTACCATATCGAGATGGATTTAGATGTGCATATCATTTAAATACCTTGAAAAAATTAAAGTCACCCTATGTCAGGGATGTTGTTAAGATAATAAAATTATTCAAGGGTAACTTTATAGATATAATACTAGCGAGTGACTTTACACAGGATGGACAAATTAAAGACAAAGACATCAACATTGAAATTATACCACTCATACAAAATTATAATGAAATCGGTGAGGTGCTAGAAAAAAATTTTAAATTACCCAAACTAAATTACTACAAGGAAAGTTTTTTAAATTATAAAGAAAAAGATTTTGCTTGGCATATCAAGATTAAATTATTTCGATACATAAAAGAACCATTAGTAAAATTTTACAAAACATATCCCAACAATCCCTACCTTCATTTTAAATATTATGATAAGCAAAACTGATTTAAAAACCATATATGAATGGGCAAAGCATCGAGATTTTCCTGTTAGGAAAACTTCTGTGAGTGGATATTATAAAAGGTCTTACGGAACTGACAAAATTAAGACATATTCTAATAAAGAGATTTATAGTTTCCCTCTAAAATTTGGTCGTAAAAAACCAATTATTCGTGAAAGTTTAATTCCATCAAATATTATTGATATATTGAAGAATGAAGAAATATTATACACTGTTGTATCAGTATTTGAAAGTGGAACCATCTTAAAACCACATCGTGACCCACACATATATAAGTTTCCATACAAGAGAATACAAGTGCCATTGGAGATACCAGAGGTGGGTAAGTGTACGATGAGATGGATGAAGGGAGGAGAAATTGTATGGGAGGAGGGTGTATGTCAAGTATGTAATGTAATGCACGATGTTCACGAAGCATCTAATCTATCAGATAAAGAGATGATTATTATGATGATAGATGTCAAAATGGATGCAGAGGTGGAATTATGAATGTACAAATAGATGTTGTTAATGATCTTTTTGAGAAAAAATTGCATGACAAAATTTTTAATACTTTACGAGAATCTAAATGGACTTATAATGGAGGATCAAAAAATAATCCATTCTGGCATGCAGATTTTTTAGAGGATAACGAATTTTTCAGTAAATATCTTCATGATATTATCGTAAAAAAATTTAATATTGTTAATTCCAAATGTATACGAATTTATGCAAATGGACAGACAGCTGGCATGAATGGAGAACCACATATAGATGATGGACATGTAACATTTTTATATTTTGCAAATCAAATCTGGAATGTTAATTGGGATGGTCATCTAGCATTTTTAAATATATCAGGTAAAATGTATAATGGTGATGAATATGGAAATGTAGGTAGAGATTGGCTCGATTGTAAATTTAATGCGAGTCCTGATGATGAAATAGAAAAGGTTATCACTTATAAACCAAATAGAGGAGTGCTGTTTCCCTCTAATCTATTTCACTATGCTATGGCTCCACATAGATTTTTTACAGGATTAAGAATGTCACTTGCATATAAATTTTTCTTATACTAATGGAAACACTAAACACAGATATATTCAGAGATCCATTTCCACATATGATTGTGAAAAATTTTTACAATGATAATGAGTTGAAATTAATTTGGGAGGAACTAGATTTTTATACAAAAGATGGAAAGTTATTTGATGCACATGAATTCGGTGGAGTTGTTGATAAAACAAATTCAAAGGCGATTTGGTTAGATAAGGTTTTTAGTAAAAAGTATAGAACTCTGTCTAACATTTTAAGAGTTAATCGTAAGTTATTTGATTCAGCAATTCTTGAAGTATTTTCATCCATTCATGATTGTTGTTACATTGCTAAGTTCTGTAATTATGATACAACTAAGGTCAGATATTATCATGATGGTAATTATTATGAACCACATACAGATAAAACTGTTCAATTTTTAGGTTTCTCCTACTTTTATAGAGAACCTAAAAAGTTTGAGGGAGGTGAACTCATCTTTCCTAAATATGATTATAGTTTTGATTGCCCTAATAATTCATTAATTATGATGCCCGGCTGGGTAGAGCATGGTGTATCTAAAATATCAATTAAAGATTCGGATTACTTTGATGGATATGGAAGATATGCCATCACGAGTTTCTTCGGCAATAAAGATAAGAAAGAAACTGAATAAATAACTAAAAATCTTATTATAAATGGCTGATATAAGAAAGACCTTTAATTTCAGAGATGGAGTTCAAGTAGACGATGAGGTTCTAGTTGTTAGAGGCAATCGTGTGGGTTTGGGTACTACGAGTCCAGATCAATTATTAGACGTAAGGGGAAATGCAAATATAACAGGGATAACATCTACAGTAAACTTTAATGTAACTGGTGTTGGAACATTTAATCAGATAAAAGTTGGTGCTGGAATCATATTAGATGCGACAAGTGGTGTGATGACTGCAACCACATTTAAGGGCGATGGTGCATCACTTTCTAACATACCTACATCACAATGGACAAATGTTAATCAAAGTGGTGGAGTCACATCAATTTACAATGACGGAAGCGTGGGTGTGGGGACTACTAACCCAGCCAATCCTTTCCAAGTGGGTGGAGATCCAAATAATGGTATAGGAGTCGGAATAAGCACATCAGGTAATATAAGGGCATCTGGCATTATTACAGCAACAACATTTTCAGGAACATTAAATGGTAATGTCACAGGTAATGTAACTGGAGATTTAACTGGAACTGCATCAAATGCAACTTTGGCAGCCACCGCAACTTTAGCAACAAACGCTCAAGGTTTAACAGGTAATCCAAGTATAAGTGTAACTAACGTCAATGCTTCAGGTGTCGGAACATTCCCAGACTTGGTGACGACTGATTTAAGNACAGTNACCTTAAAGGGTTATAACTCACTCAGAGCNCCACATGGCNCAACAACTACGATTGTTGTNACAGTTGCAGCAAAGGTAAGTGGACAACATAGGTATCATGGTTCAGGTAGTGCTAACGGATTTGTTCTAGATGGAGTNCAAGCACCNTATCTNACTCTCACACCCGGCCGNACATATCGTTTTGATGTNNCNGANGGAACAAANNCAGGGCATCCATTAAGATTNTNNTATGANGTAGATAAGACAACACCATANACTACAGGTGTNACAGCATCAGGTAATGCGGGTGTGTCAGGTAGTTATGTTGATTTAGTTGTCTCAGATACAACACCAAGTGTATTACATTATCAATGTCAGACTCATGACAAGATGGGTAACTCAGTTCAAACTGGTTCAAATATTTTAGATACAGAACATGACTCAGAGGTACGAGGTACATTAACTGCAACTTCATTAGTCGGAAACTTAACTGGAGATGTCACAGGTAATACTCAAGGTATTCATACTGGTGCTGTTAGTCTTGGTGATAATGAAAAAATAATTATGGGAAATGCTGGAAATGAATTTCAGGTGTTTCATGATGGTGCCACAAGTATTATAAAGAGTGGAGAGGGAAATCTTAATCTACAAACTGCTAGTGGTGAGGTTATTCTAAGTAACACCGCAGGTGAAGTCGGAGTATCATATAAGCATAATGATAGAGTAGAAATCAGACATGATAATACACTTCGTTTCTCTACATCTGGTATAGGTGTTACTATCTACGATCAATTAGATACGACTAATTTAAAGGTTACTGGTGTCTCTACATTTACTGATATTGATTTAAGTGGCATCGCAGACCTTACTAATTTTTATACATCTGGTGTGGGAACTATCACAAGGGGATTCATAACCAATTTGAATGTCTCAGGTGTCTCAACATTTGGAAATACAATTGTTGCACAAGGTAATTTAGATGTAGATGGACTCACAACTTTAGATGATGTTAATGTATCTTCAGCAGCTACAATAACGAAAGCAGAAATATCAGCACTCAATGTCTCAGGTGTTACAACTTCAGCAGGTGGATTTGTTGGTAATGTAACAGGTGACATAACAGGAACCTCTGGGGGATTATCAGGATCACCAAATATAGTTATTAGTAATTTGACAGCAACTAGGACTAAATTGGGTGTGACAACTGCGATCAGTCTAGGAATTGGAACCGACACAGCAAATGCAGAGATTCAAATTCACAAACCAACAGGTTCATCATCTATTGTAGTTGGTCAAAACTCAGCGGTTAGCGATAACAATTTACAATTAAGATATGGTGGTGGAGCGTCAGCATATAGTACTTCTGACTCAGTTGATTTAATTAACTATGGAGATGGAAACCTTAACTCATTCATCACAGGTACAAGCAATTTTAACTGGTTAAGAGGAAATGCAAATGTCTTGATGTCTCTCACATCAGATGGAAATTTAGGTGTTGGTAAAACAAATCCTACTGATAGATTACACGTTCAAGGTAATGCCACAATTACAGGTGTAACTACATTCTTAGGAAGTGTTAAAATTGAAAGTGGTCGTTCCTTAACAGTTGATAATTTAAATATCGCTGACGTATCTGCAAACTTAGTTGGTAATGTTAATTCTTCGGGTATTTCAACATTCCGAATTATGCATATAAGTGGTTCTGGAAATGGTATAGGTGTTGGTGGAACTGCAAGTGGAAACTTTATTAACGCTGGTAGTGACGCATTAAATACAACATTTGTTGGTTCTGGAGTCACTAACAACAATAGGTTATTTTCTAGAGAGGGTGCTTTAGGAGTTGGAACTGATAGATTCACAAATGTAGGTGGAGGTTCCGTTCCATCATTAGAAGTAAGAGGATCAACTATGGTTCATGGTGGTTTCTTTAAAGTTGGTGGTAAATCATCTCCTGTAAATGCACAAAACGCAAAATCATTAATTGACTTTAGTGACGCTGTAATAACTCATGATGGTACAACATCACTCGCTACAGTAGGTTATATGATTGTTCCAAGAGGAACAACAAGTCAGAGAAACTCTATGGTAAATGGACAAACTCTTAATAATAATCTTACAACAGGTGCGATGTTCTTCGATACCGACATTGATAAATTATGTGTTTACCAGCAAGGCGATTGGGTAGGGGTTGCCACAGTAGCAATACCATAGAACTCTTGACATTTATACATACCTTTGGTATGGTTGTCGGAGAGGCTGTATAAACTTTAAGGTGGATGCCAGACATTTTTAATGTTTTCCCATTGACAATATATGTTGATAAGGTAAACAACTACGAGATTTATAAAGAGGATTTTTACAAGTTATATCCGAAGTANGATTATGTCGAGAATGAGANATCGAATACNGTAAGCGAAGGNCAGGTTGACCCACTCATACATCTCGAACCAACTCTAAATCCTCTATTTACAGAGATCGCAGATCATGTGAGNAGTTATATACATGATACTTTGAAGTTTCGAGATATATTCAACATCACATTTACAAAGACATGGTTATCTCGCATGAGAGATTGTAGTGAGATACCTTTACACATTCATTCGACAAGTCATATTTCATTTGTTTATTATTTGAATACACCACCAAATTCACATAGACTTACGTTTCATAATCCACATTGCTCAAACAGTTTGTTCAAGACATCAACTTCTGATAAGGGCATTGCTGATATGAATATGGTAGAGGAATATAATTTACTGAACTCAAATACATTCTATTTGAACCCACAGGAGGGATGTGTCATTCTATTTCCAAGTAGTGTGTTGCATGGAACTGAATCGGTGGTGTCAGATTTCAAAGGTGAGAGGTTGGCAATAGTCGGTGACATCACATTAATATTAAAAGAAGAGCATCTACACTTTACAAATGGATATGTCGATCAAAGGTATTGGAGACAGTTCTAAAACTGACACATAGACTTCCCATTGGTGTCAAAAATTTGCTATGATAGATGTATCTAAAGGATTTTGATGCAACTAAGACCCCACCAAAAGAAAGCAATTCAGGCAATGTCACGACACGACAAAGGACAAGTGATTGTTCCTACTGGTGGTGGCAAAACTATTTGTATGATACATGATGCCATCGAACAGTTCAAGAGTGACAGACTCAAAACTATTGTGGTAGTTGCACCTCGTATTCTATTGGCAAATCAGTTATGTGAAGAGTTCCTTGAGTTCATTGATGATGTTGACGTACTTCATGTTCATAGTGGAGAGACACATCATACCAGTACAACTAAGTCTAAAGTAATTGAGGAGTGGTATTGGGCAAGTAAAAAACATCAACTCATATTCACTACTTATCATTCTCTTCACAAGATACAGGATGCAACTGCAATGTTGCCTGATACTGTATATTTTGATGAGGCCCACAACGCAGTTCAAAAGAACTTTATTGAAGCAGTTGAGCATCATTCAATGTATGTTGTTCGCAACTATTTCTTCACAGCAACACCAAAACATTCTTTCACACCTTTNAAAACTGGTATGAATGACACAGATATATTTGGTGGTGTTATTTGTAATGTNGGAGCCCCTAAGTTAGTCAGACAGGGATATATTTTACCACCTAAAGTTAAGATCAAGAAGTTCAATATCCTTGAGGACAAGCAAGAAGTTGCTGAGAGAGACTCACAGCATTTACTTGAGACACTTGATGACAACGACATCAACAAGAGTTTGATTTGTGCAAGATCAACAAAGCAAATTGTTCGCTTATTCTCAGAGTCAAACTTTATCATGGAACTTGAGAATCGTGGATACTCATGGATGTTTATTACAGCAAAGACAGGTGGTGTTATCAATGGTAAGAAAGTTGACAGAGAAACATTCTTTAATACTCTTAACAGTTGGGGTCAAGACCCATATCGTAGATTTGTAGTTGCACATCATAGCATACTTTCAGAGGGTATCAATGTCAAGGGTCTTGAAGCGGTCTTATTCATGAGAAAGATGGACTTCATAGGTATTAGTCAATCTATTGGTCGTGTTATTCGCAAGGGCGATGCTTCAAAGACATTCGGATTGATTTGTGTTCCTGTCTATGATAAGGTAGGCATCAGCACTTCTAAGAGTGTTCAAGCAGTAGTCGATACTGTATTCAAGAAAGGTAAACCAGCCATCTCAGTAGTCAGATCATGAAGAAGAACTCATACTCATATTGCGAAGGGTCATACCTAAGTCTTAAAGCAACAATGCACAAGTGGGGAGACCCAAACTGGACAAGATTTCTCACAAGAATATTTTACAATTCAATGTTTGGTGCGGGTACAAATCCTACAGGATTCATAAGTGAGTCAGCACTTCAAAACAAACTAAACAAAGAGAAAACCTGTCAAGATCACTATTTGAGTCCACAGTTCATGGGTCGTATGATACTTGATAATCAGGAGAAATATCTATCTGATCTTGAAACCTACACAAAGATATTCAATATTGCTTGTTCTACTGTAGAGGTTACAGTTGAGGAGAATAGCATACTCAGACAGTACACATCCAATAAGGACAATGATTATAAGGTGTTTGTACCCACAGATCAGAAGTATGAGAGAGCAGGGATTAAATTATGTAAAAGACCAGAGGGTAAAAAACTATGGAAATATGCTCAATTAACAGAAGATAAGTTGTTTTTTCCTGATGATCTGATAGAATATGAAAAACAGTTTTTGGTATCATGACAGACAAAAAAGAACTCAGATCACTCTATAACTACTATAAAAACACAGAAAAAGGATTTGTAACGAGGGATGGATACGCAGCTGTACCATCTACAGGTAAAAAGTTAGGAATAGTATATGAGGGAGAGATACTTAAGTTTTGTCGTAACGAGGAGTCAGCAAATAACTTTATAGTACAACATCGAAAGACGGTCAAGAAACTGGCACAAAGTGATGCCAAATCACAAATTTAATGCTAATATAATAATATAGTTACATACATTATGAAGCACAAAGTTGAACTCTATGTTGCAGGGCGAGTCTTTAAAGAGGAAGTCTATGCAAAGAACTATGATGAAGCAAGACAGGTTGCACTTGCAAGAAATCCTAACGCAAGAGTTGTAAGTGTGACAGCTGTTCTATAAATAAATCAGTTTACCTAGACCTATGAAAGATCAAGCATCAATAGGGAATGAGTCTGCATCTGTCAAATATCAGAGAGCATTGGACTTATTCACAGAGTCAGTTATGAAACCCGACCACGATTTGCGTGGATGTGCATATAATCAGGGTTGTTATGAGGACTTAATGGAGATAAGAGAACACGTTTTGGAATATCTCAAGACTCTTAAAGAAGTCACATATCATACAAATGCTGATGAGAGTGATGACATTGAAACAGCAAAATTAATTGAAACAAAACCATTGACCAAGTGGAGGTAACTTGAAAGAATTTGATTATGAACTTGATTACAAGAACATTGATTTTAAAGATCAGAGAAATCGTAAACTTTATCGTATTGGAAGGGGAGAGCAAGGAGTTCTACTGGTTCGCCCTTATACTAACGATATTTGTAATTATTGGAGATTTAAGACCCCTGACGAGGCCGTAAAATCATCCAACAAGATATTTGCAATGTACCTTGACTATCGTGATGAGAAAGACTTTATTGGCATGGATATGTGTCGAAAGTTTTTAGAAATGGGATTCACGAGAGCAAGACGTTATGCAAATCATAACTCAGGAAGAAAGTATAAGAAGGGTACGAGAGATATACTACCACAGGAAAAAGACCACGCAACCAGTAAATATGCTCATTCCGCAACAATTTTCAAGAGAGTACGAGATATTGTGGCGAAGAGCGATATATATGTTAGAATGAGAAAAGAGTGGAGAGCATCCGAATGATTAGTCCTTTTAGTGTGGTTAAAAACACTAGAGAGAGTTACAGTATTTTTCATAGAGAAACTTATACTGAAGTCGA
>FUFK010075528.1_pt1 | contig 13179 bp, 15 predicted proteins | sample 1021851 | NCBI WGS metagenome assembly FUFK01 (sample SAMEA51879418, study PRJEB19060) | metagenome | reverse complement strand
ATGAGATTTTAGAGAAATTAAAAAAAATTGAGAATAAAGTTCCAATAAATTCTCTAGAAGGTTACATAAGGCAAATTATTGGTTGGAGAGAATTCATGAGAGGNATCTATCAAAATTTTGACCAAAGATTAGAGAAAACAAATTTTTTTAATCATAAAAGAAAAATGAAAAATACTTGGTATAATGGAACCACTGGTTTAGATCCTCTCGATCACGCAATTAATAATGCAAAAAACTTTGGATGGTCACATCATATAGAAAGATTAATGATATTAGCAAACATCATGAATCTCTGTGAAATTCATCCCAAACAAGTTTATAAATGGTTTATGGAAATGTTCGTAGACTCTTCTGACTGGGTAATGTCTCCTAACGTTTATGGTATGGGTCTATTTAGTGACGGCGGTATATTTGCTACAAAACCATATATTTGTGGATCAAGTTATTTTTTAAAGATGATGCATTTTAAAAAAGGTCCCTGGTGTGATGTGATGGATGGATTGTATTGGAAATTTATCGACAGGCACAAAACATTTTTTTTAAAAAATCCTCGCCTTGCAATGATGGTAAGAATTTCAGAAAAAATGAATAAAGAGAGAAAAACAAGAATATTTAAAGCAGCAAATAATTTTATAAAAGAAAATACAAATGGTTAAAGTTTTTTTNAATAATTCTTGTAATATCTGTAGAACAGAAATTAACCATTATAAAAAACATAGTGATGATAATATTAGGTGGATTGATGTCACAGACAATAAGGAAGCACAAAATGTTACCTCAAAATCTTATAGGGAACTTTTAAGAAGGATGCACGTTATACAAGACGGCAAGGTTATTGATGGCGCTGAATCATTTTTAATTATATGGAAAAATATTCCAAAATATAATTTTTTGTATAAAATTTTTAAAATTAAACCCTTATTTTTTTTTCTAAACATTTTTTATGAAATTGCCGCTTATTTTTTATTTCTAAAAAATAAACACCTTTTAAAAAAATGAAAAAGAGCCAGCTTCCAAAGAAGGTTTGCCCAGTATGTAATAAATATTTTAATTGGCGCAAAAAATGGAGGCTTAATTGGGAAAAAGTAAAATATTGTTCTAAGAAATGTTCTAAATCTAGTTCAATTTAAAAGTAGATAATATTATTGGTATATTTGACTTAAAATTAAAATAACCTTTATTAGAGAACTTCCAACAAAACTCATCTTCATTTCGGGTAATAAAATTTATAGCTAGGCCATTATTNTTTATCAATCTTTTCAAAAATGAGAAGTTTTCTCCAATAGAAGGGTATACAACATCAAATTTTTTTGAGTTTTTAATTAAATTTATTAAACCATTTCCATCTAATAATTCAGCCTTAAATTGATATTCATTAAATTGTGATTTAACAACAGCTTTTTTATAATCTATAACTTTTGAAGATAGCTTAAGAGATCTATTTTTGTTATCCAATAAAACAAAGTAAATTTTTTTGTATTTTTTTAGATCAAAAAAATCAATGTGCATTTCATTTTCAAATACAATCAATTGTTCGTTTATTTCTTCACTTTTATTTATTTGAAAAGGTGAAATCTTATATTCTCTTTTGTCAACAATCGGTAAGGCAGTCTCATTCAATTTAACATTTTTATATTTATTATTTGTAAATTTACTTATATTCCATGATTGGGCTAAATAATTTTTTCCTTTTGTTTGTATTCCAGCAACCCATCGCCAACTTAAAGTATTGGAAGCTGCATCACCATCAAATAAATGTTTCATGAAAAACTCTGCTCCCTTTTGCCAGGGTAATCNTAATGTGAATATCCAAATACTAGCAAACAACATCCGCGTGTGATTATGAAGATAATTAAAATTTTTAAGTTCATTTACCCAATCATTAAAGCATTCAATTTCAGTTTCTCCTTTTACGGCTTTAAGATATTTTTCATCTTCTTTTATAGTCTTAAGATCTTCTATGAAATCAGTCCAAACTTTTGGTCTTAGTTCGAGCCATCCTTTCCAGTATACTCTCCAAAATATTTCTTGAATAAATTTATCTACTTTTTGGAAAGGATATTTCTTCAATACAAGTTTTGCAGTTTCATATTCGTTAATTAATCTATGAGTTATATATGGAGATAAACAAGAAACATTACTCCTATTATTTACACCAAAATCGAAATTTCTTTTTGAATTATAATTTGAAATATCGTTTTCAATATATTTATTAAGCTTATCTAAAGCTTCTGATCTCGAGGTTACAAATTGCATTAATCTTCGTCATCCCTCCAGTCATCTATGTACAATTTCCAACAAGCAAATGTTACGCAAATTATTCCAACAGAAAATCCTAGAAGCACTCCATTTTCTTTTCCTAAGTATATAGAACCATAGTGAGCACTTAAAATTGGCGGTCCTACTAGAATCAATCCAACTATAATATATCTATAAATGAAAGGAGGACGTTTCAAATAGTGTTCCCTTGATCAAATGGTTGTGAAACAGCAGAAGTAAACCAGCAATCGCTGCAATCTTTATCGCTGCCTTTTTGTACATGCCACTCATAAAAAAATAATTTCTTATCATTGTCTAATACTTCAACACCATAAATAAAAGTATTAGGGCTATTACTAATTAAATTTATTTTATGTGACGAATGGTTTAAAAGTATTTTATACTGCTGACCAAGCAACATACCCTCAAATCTTTTGTATGGGCCAGTAAATTTTTTATTATCTGGGTGAGCAAAAAGCCAAGTTTGTTTTATTCCATCATTTAACTTGTTATTTTTTTTTAATGCTTCTAGTTGAATTTTTACTACATCGAAAGCAGATAAATCTTTCGATGGTTTAATCATTTCTGCATTTAGAGTATTAAACGTAAGTACAAATACTAAAGTTATAAATATTTTTTTCAATTCCATATCTTTTTTAATGTTTCTTCTCTTTTACAAGCGTTTTTGTACATTAGATAACGAATAAAATTTTTTTCATAATAATCTTGGTGATAATTTTCAGCAGGGTAAAAAATGTCAAATTTCCAAACTAAAGTAACGATTTTTTTATCAAATTTTTTCTCTATTTCTTTAAATGATTGATCAATAAGTTCTTTTTGACTATTATTTTCAAAAAAAATCACAGATCTATAACTTTTGCCTTTATCACAAAATTGACCTGAAGCATCGAAGGGATCAATATTTTTCCAATAAACATTTAATAAATCTTTATAGCTCACCACTAAAGGGTTATATGTAACCTCTATTACTTCTACGTGACCAGTATCTTTGTAAATAACATCCTCATATTTTGGATTCTTAAGATGCCCTCCCGAGTATCCGGAGATTGATGATAAAACTCCATCTACTTGGTCGTAAGACTCTTCCATACACCAAAAGCAACCTCCTGCAAAATATGCTTTTTTAGTCTCTGTTGCAAATACNCTGTGGTTTATAAAATAAATAAATAAGATTAGAATAATTTTTTTCATTGAAAAGATGATATATTAATTATTATGAAAAACGATGATCATATTGTCATAGATGAAAATAGTGATTTAAATAATATTATCTGTGAGGAATGTAAAAAAGAAGATGAAAGTGTCAAACAAAATTTAATTATGCATGGTTTTAAATTTTGTAATAGCTGCAAACTATCAAAAACAATTTTTCCGATCTAAAAATTTCTAAATAAAATTAAAATTGTAAATAATAAAATCGCTTGAAATAACCAGGCTACAATTACAACGCCTAAAGCTCTCCACAAAGATTTGTAGTCTAAAGCAGCTCTCACCCCAACTACCATACAAGCTAACATCCAAAAAGCTGACCCAATAAAAGTTACTGCCATTAGATCTGGTGTTACACCAAATACCCTTAATAAACCTGGGGCACTAGAAAATCCTATAGTTCTTAATAACTCACCATGATTACTCTTAGTATTTTTTTCAGGAAATAATTTTACGCCAACAAAATAAATAATATACGCCCACACATACCAACTGATTAGAGAAAAAATTGGAGCTAATAAAAAATTAGATGCTCCTAATTGTAAAGCGCCCACACCTGCAGCCATACTTGAAAGTACAACGACTAGGCCAGCTTGAATCGTTGCTGACTTATCTCGCTCCACCTCTTCATAGAGCTCAACATCAATTTTGATGGCTCTAAATATTCTATCAAATAAATTGTTAAACATTCAAAAATTAACTCTTTAATATCTTTAATAATTTATAATGCAATTTTTTATTTGAAGTTGCCAAGATATTTCCAGCTTTTTCAGCATTTTTATTATTCCATGTGGTAATAAAACCACCAGCATTTTCCACAATTGGAATAATTGCGGCAACATCATATATTTTAAGATTAGACTCTATTACTGCATCTAATTTACCTTCTGCAAGTAAACAATAACTGAATGCATCAAGTGTAATCCTGCTTATATTCTTATTCAATTTATCTAACTTTTTTAAGATTTTTAAATTTTTATTTTGATTATGAAAATTGCATAGAATTTTTGTTTTTTTGAAATTAGTTACCGAATTTGTTTTCAATTTTTTTTTTTTATTTTTNTNTAAAATGTATGAAGTGTTATTATAGCTTATATAGGTTTTTTTTAATTCTGGAAAATTAGCCATACCTATTATTGATTTCTTTTTNTAAATCATGCCAACTAAATTAGACCAAGTAGGAAGACCTGCAACAAATGCCTTAGTTCCATCTATTGGGTCAATTATCCAGTAGTTTTTGTTTTTGGTTTTTTTCTCTTTAAATTCCTCTCCNATAATCCCGTCATTGGGAAATGATTTTACAATATAAGCTCTTATCATCTTTTCAAAGCCTTTATCGAAATTAGTTACTGGATTGAATATTTTTTTTCTTTTTGATTTATTGTTTATAATTAATTTTTTTTTGGAATTTGATTTATAAAACTTATTTAGTTTAGAGGATAAATTATATAAAAATTTAATAGCTTTATTCTGGTCCATATAAGTATATAACTTAATTAAAAAGTTTTTAAATATGAAAATAAACGAAAAGATAATCCCAATAATTTTAGGCTTATCAGCGGCACTTATCATAGGAGTGTTGGCTTTTTTGAGTTTTGAGACTCCTTATGGATATTGGTTAGTATTTTCTTTTGGCGCTACAACTTTTAGTGTTTTAGTATTTTATCAAGCCGATATGGCTCAACCCAAAAATGTTTTTTTTGGTCATCTTGTATCAATAACAGTAGGTATCTTATTTAATGAAATTTTTGGAATGTCATTTATTACTTTGGGATTAGCAGTTGGATTTGCTTTAGCCTTGATGATGTATTTTAAAGTAGAGCATCCTCCAGCAGCCGCAAATCCTTTGATAGCCCTTTTATCGGATGTATCATTTGAATTTATCTTCTTGCCTGTCGCAGCTGGAGCAATAATTATAATTATTTTATCAATTTTAATAAACAAATATTTATTGAAAAGAAATTATCCAACAAAATTTTTCTAATTATAAATAAAAATATAGCTATTTAAAATTAATGCGTATGTGCTCCATAAAAAATAGGGGATCATTAAATAATAGCTGATCTTGTCTATTTTAAANTATTCTTTCAAAAGAAATATGATGAACGCTAATATAATAATTAAATTTATTAATGCTAAACCTATTTGGTGAAATCCAAAAAAGGCAATGCTCCAAGTACTATTAAAAAAAAGATGAATAAAATAAATCTTAAGAATATATTTATTTTTTGTATTAAACCAAATTTTCCATATTGCTACTGACATCAAAATATATAACGTTGTCCAAACAGGTCCGAAAACCCATGCTGGAGGATTAAAAGGTGCTAGTGTTAATTGTGAGTACCAAGGTTCTTTAAAAGCTGAAGTAGTAAAACCGCCAATTGCAGAGGCTAAAAAAGTAATGGTTAATATTATAAATAATGATAAATATTTATTATTCATTATTAAAATATAAACTTTATATGTCAGAAAAACAGAAAAAAATTTGGATAACTGGNGCAAGNAGCGGAATAGGAAAATCAGTTGCTGAAAANTTTGCNAANGAGGGTTGGAAAGTTGCAGTGTCAGCTAGAAGAAAAGAACTTCTTGATGAATTAGCTAAAAATCCTAATATAGTATCNTTTCCTCTCGATGTTACTAATCGAAATCAAATTAATGAAGTTTTTAAAAATATTATAGATAATTTTGGCGACTTAGATATATGTTTATTTTCTAGTGGTACATATGAGCCAAAAGATGAACAAAATATCGATCCTGACAAAATAAAGAATGTAATAAATGTAAATTTTTTAGGTGTAATCGATTGTGTAAAATCTGTTGAAAGATATTTTAAAGATAAGAAATCTGGACATATTTCAATAGTTTCATCTATTGCNGGTTATAGAGGGTTNCCAAANTCAAGTGGATATGGACCATCTAAAGCTGCTTTAACTAATTTTAGTGAGAGCATTTATTTTGATTTTAAAAAATTTGGGGTGAGAGTTTCAGTTGTATCACCTGGGTTTATAAAAACCCCATTGACTGATAAAAATGAATTCCCGATGCCATTTTTAAAAACTCCCGAGTATGCAGCAGAAAAAATTTTTAATGGCTTAGTAAAAAGTAGTGCTTTTGAAATTCATTTTCCAAAAGGATTAACTTTGACCTTAAAATTTTTAAGAATATTACCTTATAGACTTTATTTATTTTTAGTGGATAAGCTCGTTAAGAGGTAACTAGAGAAGGGATTCAACAAATTCCCAATTAATTAATTTATCGAAAAAATTTTCCAAATAAACTGGTCTTTTGTTTTTATAATCTAAATAATAAGAATGCTCCCATACATCACATCCTAAAATAGGTTTCATATTATGAATTATGGGATTTTCAGCATTAGGTGATTTAGTTACTACAAGCTTATCTTCTTTTAAAGATAGCCAACACCATCCAGATCCAAACTGGGTAATCCCAGCATTGATGAATTCTTCCCTAAATTTTTCAAAACTTCCAAAATCTTGTTTAATCTTATTTTCAAGTTTAGATGGAANATTTCCTCCGCCATTAGGTTTCATGCACTTCCAAAAAAGATTGTGATTCCAATGTTGGCTTGCATTGTTAAAAATTCCTGCTTTTTTTTCGTTTGATGATTTTTTAATTATATCTTCCAAAGACAATTTTTCATATTCAGAACCTTTTATAAAGTTATTTAGATTTGTAATATATGTTTGATGATGTTTACCATGATGTAAATCCAAAGTTTGCTCTGACATTATTGGAGAAAGAGCTGAATTACTGTAATCTANTTTAGGAAGCTCAAACATATCAATCTTTTACAAACATTACGGTTAATTCNGCTACTTTAATTCCAAATTTNGTCATTGTCGCTCTNTTTATTGCCACNCGATCATCCTGCATGAANATCCAATCNTCAAAAGTAATTTTAATATTTTTGCCTTTAACCGGCACCAGCAATACATATTCGAATTTAAAAGCTGGACCATATGAATATCCTTTAGCTGTTCCAACTACATCAGAGGCTGTTCCCTCATAGTTATGTTCATCAATTTTTTTAATAGTCCATTGACGAGTTTGTCTTTCCCCATCATTCCAATCAAAAACTTCGTCTAAAATTAATTGAGAACCATCCCATTTTCCGTTTAAATCAGCTTTAAATTGTCTTGTAACTTTTCCAGATCTATTTTGTAATACTCCCCAAGCTTTGACATTACCCGATAAATAATTTTCGATGACTAGTCTTGGTTTTTGATCTTTAAAATCTGTCGGTTTCATTTTATTTGCACATCCTGTTGTTAAAATTAGTAAAAATAGTACTATAAATTTTTTCATGACGAATATCTATTAGACATAGAGAATTGAATCAAGTTAATGTTTCTAGACTTAAAACCGCCTTCACAATAAGATAAGTAAAATTCCCACATACGCTTGAAATATTCATCAAAACCAAGTGGGCTAATTTTTTCCCAAGCACCTAAAAAATTTTTTCTCCAAGTTGCTAAAGTTCTGGCATAATCATCCGAGTAAGTATTAATTTTTTCTAGTTTAAGGTCATTTTTTTTAATTATATTTTCCATAAATTTAATTGAGGGTAAAAATCCGCCTGGAAATATATATTTTTGAATAAAATCCTCATTTGCTCTATATCTTTCAAATAAGTCATCTTTTATCACGATGCCTTGAATTGCAGCAGTTCCCCCATAATTAAGAACATTTTTAATTGTACCAAAATATTGGTCCATGTATTTTTCACCAACAGCTTCTATCATTTCTATCGAAGCTACGTGATCATATTTTTCCTTGAGATCTCTGTAATCTAAAAATTTAACATTAACTTTATTGTTTAGTCCTGAGTTGAAAATCTTCTTTTTAGTAAACTCATATTGATTTTTAGAAATTGTGATACAGTCTACACTCACATCATAATTTTTAGCTAAAAATTCAGCAAATCCGCCCCAACCACACCCTATCTCTAAAACCTTGTTTCCATCTTTAATATTCATTAAATTTATAAGCTCTTGAAATTTATTTCTTTGAGCGATTTCTAAATCATCTTTCTCGTTTTTATAGACTGCGCTTGAATAAGTAAGAGATTTATCAAGCCACGACGAAAAAAATTCATTCCCTAAATCATAGTGTTTTGAAATATATTTTTTACTTTTAGATTTTGTATTTGATGCAAATATTTTTTTTAGAAAATTTTTGATTTTTTGTAATTTTAAACTTCCTGAAAAAGAATAGATTGTATTAATATTTCTCGCTGTAAGTTCGATTAAATTTGTTAAATTTGAGGAATAAAAATCTTTTTTCATGTGAGCTTCACCTAAAGCTGAGCTTCCACCCATAATAACATTTAGGTAAAAATTAGGTTTATTAATTTTGATATCTGAAGATAATTTACTCTCTAAGTCACCAAAATGAAAAACTTTTCCATCATAATTTATGAGCTTAAGATTTCCTTGTGAGATTTTTTTCAATTTATTTAGGACGAATCTTTCTGAAATTTTTATTAAACTCATTAATATTCCTCGTAACTTAAATTATTTTTTAATTTAGTATTTCTTTTTCTGTATATTGCCCCTTTTTTCCATAAAAGTAATGCTTCAAAATGTATCGAACTNATAATTTTAATTGTCATTAANGGATACTTAAAAAAGTTAAANATGAGTTGTTTNGANCTNAATTCTTTTNTCTCTCCTGTTTGGGTNGCTGTTAAAACTGTTCCTATCGAGTCTGTTTGTTTNATAAAGACTGAGAGTTTATCATTGGGNTTNAGTAATTTAAAATTATAGTAAGTTTCCATATCCATAAATGGNGANACGTAAAACNTTTTTNTNCATTTTTGAGCTATTTCNNNATTATNTTTAATTTNAAAAATNTATGTNTGCTGCTCATTAAAAGTATTTTTTACNTCATAAAAAATNGCCTTTAATTNATTATCCTCGTAGCAGTAAAAAATACTTAAAGGGTTNAACACATANCCAAAAANTCTTGGATAACAAAGTATTTTNACTTTATTAATTTCACCTTTTATATTGAACTTGCTAATGTTTTTAAGAACCCATTCTTTTAAATCACTTCCGTCACGTTCTCCATGATCTTTGTCGTAAAAGCTNAAAATNTTAAACTTATTATGAGAGAAAATATTTATTGATCTGTCTAATTGATTGATTTCATCTAAATCAATTAATAATGAAAAAGTTTTATATTTTAAAAAATGTCTTACAGGTTTAAATCTTGTATGAGTTACTTCNCCATTGTAAATGCAGGAGTTCATCAAATTTTAAAGTTATTTATCAAATCTATAGACGATTTTAATCCATCTTCATGAAATCCGTAACCAAAATAACTTCCACAAAACCAAGTCCTTTTTTTTCCTTGTATTAATCTTAGATCTTTTTGAAGCGCGGTATTCTTTGAATTCAAATATGGGTGGGTAAAGTTAATTTTTTTTATAACAGAATTTTCATTAATTTTACAAATAGGGTTTAAAGTTAAAAAATAGTCTTTAGATGTATCTAAATTTTGTAGTTTATTTAACCAATAGGTAATGCATGTCTTTTCTCCATCTGAAACAGAATTCCAACTGGACCAGGCCCTTTTTTTGTGAGGCATTAATCTCTTATCAGTATGTAAATAAGCCTCATTCTTAACGTAATTAAATTTTTCTAATATATTTTTTTCCTGTTCCGTTGGTTTTTCTATCATTCTTAAACTTTGATCTGCATGGGAAGCTAGAACTACTTGATCATAGTCAACATATTCATTGCCAATAATTACCCTGATATTGTCATCGCTTCTAATTAATTTATCCACTTTATAATTTTTAAAAATTTCTCCACTAATTTTATCTGTTACTTTTTTTACATAAGCTCTACTTCTATTTGAAACTGTGTACCATTGCGGTCTATTTTTAAATTTAAATAAACCATGATTAGTAAAAAAATTTAAAAAAAATTTTAATGGCATTTCCTTTGCCTTATTAAATGGCATTGACCAGATAGCAGCAACCATGGGAATTAAGTGATACTCGATGAAGTATTTTGATAACTTTTTTTTATTAAGAAAATTTCCTAGAGTCTCTTCTTTAATTTCACTTTCAAGTAATTTTGGAGCAGTTTTATAAAATGAAATTATCTCTCTAATCATATATAAAAATTTTAAATTAAGAAGATTCAATTTATTAGCAAAAATACCACCCAAACCACTTCCGCTATATTCAACATTACTATTCTTAATTGATACAGAAAATGACATGTCGCTTTTTTCATAAGGAACTTTTAATTCATTAAAAAAATTTACTAAATTAGGATAAGTAACCTCATTAAAAACAATAAAGCCTAGATCTACTGGAACATTCTTATCATCTTCTTTTATCTCGTAGGTAAAAGAATGACCTCCAAAGTGATCTTCTTTTTCGTATAGATCAACTTTATATTTTTTTGAGAGAAAATATGCGGAAGATAATCCTGAGATACCTGAGCCGATAACAGCGATTTTCATTAAAANAGATTAAGCAGCTTCATCTTTATATTCATCCATTGAAGGACATGAACATACTAAATTTCTATCTCCAAAAACGTTATCTACTCTAGCAACTGGTGCCCAATATTTATTGTTTTTTACATACTCAGTGGGAAAAGCCGCTTCCTCTCTTGAGTAAGCATGCTTCCACTCGCTGGAAGCTAATTCNACATAAGTATGAGGTGCGTTTTTCAGCGGATTATCAATTTTNTCAAACTTTGATGACTCCACTAAATTAATTTCTTTTTTAATTTTTATAAGTGCATTACAAAATTTATCAATCTCCTCCAAATTTTCACTTTCAGTCGGCTCAATCATAATTGTACCAGCAACAGGCCATGACATTGTTGGAGCATGGTAGCCAAAGTCAATCAGTCTTTTTGCTAAATCCTCCTCAGAGATTCCTGAACTTGCTTTTATTGGTCGGATATCAATTATGCATTCATGTGCAACATTTCCATTTTTACCAGTGTAAAGAACTTTGTAATCTTTGGATAATTTTTTTGAAATGTAATTTGCNTTTAAAATTGAAACTTGTGAGGCTTTTTTCAATCCNTCAGCACCCATCATCTTNATATACATCCANGATATTGGAAGTATGCTTGAACTACCCCAAGGTGCAGCTGATACAGCTCCCATTCCATTCTTNGGGCCTGCCTCTTTAATAATTTCATGTGTTGGTAAAAAATCAGCTAGATGCTTAGCGCAAGCGATTGGGCCCATTCCTGGTCCGCCTCCACCGTGCGGTATGCANAATGTTTTATGTAAATTAATATGACAAACATCTGGTCCAAATTTCCCTGGTTTTGCAACACCTACAAGNGCGTTTAGATTTGCTCCATCCATATAAACTTGTCCGCCNTGCTTNTGAATTACTTCACAAATATCCATNATTTTTTCTTCAAATACTCCATGNGTAGAGGGGTAAGTAACCATTAAAGCAGCTAAATCTTTTGAGTGTTTTTCAGCTTTATTTTTAAGNTCGTCTATNTCCACGTTTCCATCNTCGTCACAATTGACNACAACCACTTTCATCCCACACATTTGGGCACTTGCTGGATTAGTTCCATGAGCNGAGTCCGGAATTAGACAAACNTTACGATTTTCTTGTTTATTATTTTTATGGAATTTTCTTATAGTCATTAGACCTGCATACTCTCCTTGAGCCCCAGAGTTAGGCTGTAAAGAAACTGCGTCATATCCAGTAATTTCTTTCAGATCATTTATTAGATCATTAAAAAGAATCTTATAACCCTCCATTTGATTTGTAGGAACAAAAGGATGTGGAAGTGAAAACTCTTTCCAAGTAATAGGAATTAATTCTGCTGTTGCATTGAGCTTCATTGTACAAGATCCTAAAGCAATCATTGATCTATTAAGTGCAATATCGCAATCTTCTAGTTTCTTTAGATATCTTANCATCTCAGTTTCAGAATGGTATTTGTTAAAAACTGGATGAGTTAAGTATTTTGAAGNTCTTAAAAGATTTTTTGGAAGATTATCTANTTCAACCTTAACGTCTTGTTTAATNACTTTAGNTATTCCAAATATTTTTAACAATAAGTTNACNTCATCAAGTTTTTTTGCNTCATCAAACGCAACAGATAAATGATCTTTATCAACTTTNCTAAGGTTTATATTCTCTTTTANTGCAGCCTCAAAAATAGGATTTGTTTTTTCATTGGTNTTAATCGTAACGGTATCGAAGAAATGATCNGATAGAATTTTATAACCGCTTGCTTTAATATTATCAGCAAAGATTTTTGCTAATTTAGAAGTTCTATTCGCAATTTTAAGTATTCCTTCAGGTCCATGATAAATTGCAAAAGCAGCAGAAATGATAGCCAATAAAGCTTGGGCAGTACAAATATTGCTTGTTGCTTTATCTCTTCTAATGTGTTGCTCCCTAGTTTGTAAAGAAAGNCTGTAAGCTTTTTTCCCGTGTCTATCTTTAGATACTCCTATAATTCTTCCTGGCATTGATCTTTTAAATTCTTCCTTTGTGGCAAAAAATGCTGCATGAGGGCCACCATATCCCATCGGTATACCAAATCTTTGAGCACTACCAACAGCGATGTCGGCTCCAAGTTCTGCTGGAGTTTTTAATCTAGCTAAAGCCAATAAATCACAAACTAAAATAGCTTTTCCATTTTTTTTATGTATTTGACTAAT
>FUFK010048339.1_pt1 | contig 13181 bp, 24 predicted proteins | sample 1021851 | NCBI WGS metagenome assembly FUFK01 (sample SAMEA51879418, study PRJEB19060) | metagenome | reverse complement strand
ACATTCCTATTATATCAAAAGAAGGTGCAGTAGTAGGATCTACTAAAGAATGGAGAGGTCCAGGTAGTTTCCGTTTTAGAAAAGCAAATGATTTGCATTGGTTAGAATTAGCCAAGGACGAAGATGGTAACGAAATACCATGTTGGAGTTTGTTCTATATGGGCAAGAAAGAAAAAGAATGGGGATTTGTTAGACCCGTACTTGCAGAAGATGTAACAGGTTGGAAAGATGCAGGGTATCGTTGGATAAGTCACCAGGAGTATTTAAAGGACAGAGAAAAGAATGAGTACGCCTAATATAACAGAAAAGCTAGATGGTAGACTTATAATCATTGATGATTATTTTAGTGCTCCAGAGCTTAATGAACTAGTACGTGATGTACAGAATTGGCCATATCTATATGGAGAAGTAGATGATGGTGATTTACCTCCAACAGGAATGAGTACTGGAGAATACACAGGTACAAAAACATTTCATGCATTATGGAAAGTTTGTGAAGAACATCTTCCACAAACACATGGTTGTATTCTAAAAAGATCACACGCAAATATATTCGCTCCAAGAGAACCTGCTTATTATCATGTAGATGATGAAAGCGAAGAAGCATGGACATTTATGTTTTATGCAAATAATAATTGGGATATTAATGATGGTGGTGAAACAAAGTTTATTACAAACTTACAGAACAAGAAAGAAAAATATGAAGGAACAGAGTATCCTGAAATAATTGCTATTCCACCTATTCCAGGCAGAATGTTACTTTGGAAAAGTAACGTATTACATACTGCAACACCTATGAGAAATACACATAGGTTTACTCCAACATTTAAATTTATTAAATTTTTAAAAGAAAAACACGGCAAAGGTGAAGGTGGTATTGTTATGGGTGACAAGAGTACATATCCATGGCATCAAGAATACACTCCACCACTGCCTATTACAGATATCAAACACAATATTGCAAGTATTGACGTATATGAAACTAACTTACCAAACGTAGATAATGAACGTTTAATGTATGAAGTAGTTAATAACGAACAAGAAAGAATTGACGCCAACCCTGAAGATACCCATTATGAAGACATCAAGTTCCCCGGTTCAGATACCTGTATGCACTTCATGGGGGAAGTAGAAAGAGCAGTAAAGGCGTATGCAAACAAAGACGTCGAACTGACGGGTATCTGGACACACAAGACTGAGCCTAATGGCAGTACTGCCTTTCACAGTCATACAAATAGTTTATATTCATTTGTGTATTATCCACAACACGAAGAAGGCCAAGGAGACATACATTTTACAGTTTTTATAAATGATATGCCTCGCTTTGAAAAAGTTATACAGCCTAAAGCAGGTATGCTTTTAATATTCGATTCTAAGATTTCCCACTACACTGGGAAGAACGTAACAAATACTGATAGGTATTCTATTAGTGGTAACTTTAATATTAGGAGCAATAATGATTAAGAAAAAATATTATAGTTGGAAAGATGTAGAAAATATGTGTGCGTCTATCGTAAATGATATGTATGCTGATCTATGGAGACCCGACTATATCGTAGGTATCACTAGAGGTGGCAATATACCTGCAACAATTATCAGTAACATGACAGGCATACGTTGTGAAGCAATAAAAGTAAGTCTACGTGATAATGAAACAGGTAAGACAGGTGATAGTGTTGATTGGATGGCCGACGATGCATTTGGTGTATTAGATGGAAAGATACCAACAGGAAGTACAACTGCTAAAAAGATTTTAATTGTTGATGATATCAACGATACCGGTGCTACATTCAACTGGATTAAAAATGATTGGGAGTCAAGACATAACGATCCTGACAAATGGGCTAGAATATGGGGTGGCAACGTTAAGTTTGCTACACTTACAGAAAACCTAGCTAGTAAGTTTGGATCTGTTTCTTACTCTTGTGACGAAGTTAACAAAGCTGAGGAAGACGTTTGGTTAGTTTATCCTTGGGAGAACGTAGGAAAGTATGATTAACATTGGTTGGTGTTGGACAGGAAGTATACCAGAACTATTGGTCGTAGAGCCTGAAAGATTTAAAACACCAAAGATAGTAAACAAAGATTATAATAAAAGAGGCGTAATAGATTGTCCTTCNTATCAAGGCTTCTATAGNAACTTATTNCTTTTGAANTCACCTGTGTCTTTTACTGCNACNCCAAAAGATGGTGCAGTAGAAATTTCAAGTGATGAAGTAGATACACAACAATTACAAAATTTAGTTACACTACATCAACCAAATGAAATGTATGATACAAATAAACCTATGTTTCAATTTAATTTAAATTATTTGTTTGTAGCAGATGATCCGTGTTTAATGGAAATACTGCCACCATTTATGCACATGGATAAATTTCCAGGTGAAGTAATTGGCGGTAGCTATAACATACATAGTTGGATAAGAAGCATTAGTTGGGGATTTGTATTTGCTAACACAAAGAAGAAGCTAGTAATTAAACGTGGTGATCCATTATGCTACGTTAAGTTTACAACACCAAAATTAAATTCATTTGTGCAATTAAAAGAATGTATTCTTACAGATGATATTATAAAAGAATTGGATAGAAAAAGATTCTTGACACAGTTTAAAAAAGGTGGTATAATAAATTTAATGAGCAGAGCATTAAAATTAAGACCAAAAAAATTAATAAAAATAAAACCTAAGCTATGACCGAAGATAATATTGTAAAATTTCCAGATATAAAAGATAGGGTACATATATTACATTTTAAAGTACCAGCAGTAATTAGTATGCACAAAAAAGCAAATAGCGATATTGCATTAGAGATAAGACGTTTGAACGAACATGAAGGAATAGGTCAAGCCTGGGTACCTGCAAAGAACATGACAGAAGCTAAAAAGAAGCTACACGATATGATTAAAGTAACGGAGTGGATTGATGATGCGTGAAGACCTAATGGTACAACAACAGGTTGATAACTTATGGCAACACTTTGTAGGTGTTATCTGTTTAAATCAAACAGGTAGAATACAAGTTAAAAGAGTATTACCAGAGTTCTTTGATAAATGGCCTACTCCACAAAAGTATTTAAAAAGCGATAAGAAAACTGTAATAGAAGTTATTAAGAGTTTAGGCTTTTATAATAGACGTGAGAATACTATTAGACAGATGACCAAAGACTTTTTAACGTGGGACGGCGAAGATGCTACAAAGTTATATGGTGTAGGCAAATACGGCTCAGACAGTTATGAATTATTTTATAAAAAACGTATTCCTGAAAACGTAGGGGATCATGAATTACAAAGATATATTAAGGAAGAGTTTCATGGAGTTTAGTCAAGTACCTTGGAAAGATGTGTTAGTAGACACTAGAGAATTTACTGTGTTTAAGGACAAGTATCCTGTAACAGAAGGACACGTTCTTTTTGTACCTAAGGTAGAGGACTGGGAACACTTGACAGCTTGTTTCAAGGCCGCTTATAAATGGGGGTATGATTGGGTTGAACGTGGTTACTGTGATGCTTTTAACATAGGACAGAACGTAGGTAAAGAAGCAGGACAAAGTGTAATGTATCCACACGTACATTTGATTCCAAGACGTGTAGGAGATATGGACGATCCCAAAGGTGGTGTGCGAGGAGTGATTCCAGAAAAGCAAAAATATACAGATAAAGATCTAAATACACGTAATGGTATATTTCACACAGAAGAAATTATTGAAGCACAAGAAAGGATCCTTAAAAGAAAATGAGAATTGCGGCATTAGGTTGTAGTCATACTTGCGGATATCATGTTAAGGATATGCCTGAGGATAAGGTGTTAGATATTAACACTTGGCCTTTTAGTGGTAAGTGGCATGACAATAACTGGGCAGAGTTTTACATAAACGATAAGAATGCTGACGGAGTTATATTTGCTAACAGTAGTAATGGTTGGTGGGAATATAGCGAGTGGTTAAGTTTTCTATTTAAGAAGTATGATGACATAAAAGAAGTTGTTGTACAAAATACATATTGGAATCGATTTAGATTAAGTATGATGGACCCACCTGATTACGAAAACATGGTTCCGTTAGATGAATTATATACATTAGAACATACGAAAGGTAATATCGACTTGTGGTTAAAAAGACTACACAACGAACAAAAGAACGTGTTTGATATTCCTTTTCAATGCTACCCACAAGACTATTCAAATAGGTTGCATTTTAACGTAAAGTTTGATCCACGTTTTATGATGGACGAGCCCGACCTTAGGGCAGAGCCATATATGAAAGTTAAAACTTGGATGGAAATTATGTCTCTTAAAGCACAACGGGAGTGGATGAAAGAGATGTATATACTGCAAGAGCTTTGCAGAAACAATGGGGCTGAACTTAAATTATTCAGTCTAAATAAATGGACTTGGATCCCGGACGAAATGTTGATCCCGAAATTAAGGAATTCGTTTTATAATTTCGACCTAATACAAGTCGCACCCAATCACGTAGAGGAATGGTTCCTACGTGAGAAAAAGATGGATATTACTAAATCAACAATTGATGGTGAACACTTTGGAGAAGACATCCATAAAATTATTGCTTTAGAATATCTTCCACAACAATTTGAAAGGAAACAAAATGTCTAATAGAGCTGAAATGATAAAAGCACTCAAAAGCCATGCACAGGGACACATTGACAAGCATAAGATGAATGTTGAAGTTTACCTAAATAATAGTGTTGGTATTGGTGAACACCCTGACGTACTTGAAGCAATCGAAAAAGAGATTGCCGTAATTGCTACGTACATGGATGAATTGGAAGTATTGAACAGATACTTTCCAGAATAAACTTGACAAAAAACCTAAATAAGTGTATAGTATATACTAAGACTGGAGACATCCTCGTCTATAACTCGGAGAAAGAAATTGAAGAAAAGTGAAGAAATAATACAAAGGTTGCAAGACTCAGGCGATAGGTACTGGGCCGGCGACAACATATCTAAGCATCTACAACCAGGCGACAAAGATGCACTAATTGAAGAGCTTACACCTAAGTTTGAAGAAGTGCTCGATAGCTTGGTTATAGATCGTTTTAATGATCCTAACAGTAAAGACACTGGTAGACGTCTTGCAAAGATGTATATCAATGAACTAATGTCAGGTCGTTATAACCCAATGCCTAATGCAACTGCATTTCCTAATCATATTGAAGATGGTTATAAGGGTATGCTTGTTGTAAGAAGTGAAATTAAAAGTATGTGTTCACATCATCACCAACCAGTCAGTGGTGTTGCATACATTGGCATCATTGCCGCTGAAACACTTATAGGACTTTCTAAGTATACACGTATTGCTCAATGGTGTGCAAGACGTGGAACACTACAAGAAGAACTTAATAATGTTATTGCTAATGAGATTCAACAAGCAACTAACAGTCCTAACGTAGGTGTTTACATTCAAGCAACACATGGTTGTTGTGAGAACAGAGGTATTATGGCAAGAAGTAGTTTAACACAGACAACAGTATTACGTGGTGCTTTTAACGAAGACATGGGTACTAAAAAAGAGTTTATGGATAACATTAAATTACAACAGGAGTTTGCACGTGATTAGAGAATGGATAGTAGATGCATGGAATGGTGTTATGAATTACGAACGTAATCCATTGAGACATATTCCGGACTTACAGGTTAGACACATGGTGATGCAGGTGTTAGCATTTATGTGGTCAGGTGTATTTGCTTTACTAATAGCTGATAGTATTACAGTTTTTGCTTACAGTTCAATAGCTCACATAGCCTTTATTACTGCTATTGTTGTTACTGTAGCAACATTCAAGGTTGCAGAAAAAAGTCCTTCCTCTTTTAATTTTCTAAACGGTTATCATAGTTTAGGTAGATCAAGAAACTATACTATCTTCCGTGATAAGAATGGTAAGGCTACAAAGGTTTATTTGCCTGATGGAGATCCTGGAGGTGAACATGAATAAAATTATTGATCCTAAAAATCCACATACTGTAGGTAAAAGTTTTGCGAATTTAGGTAATCATGTTTTAATAGCAGGATTTATAGGAGCAATCATATTTGTGGTTGTAGCAAGTTATGGATAAGAAAAAAAGTTTGAAGTGGGTTATATTAGATAACCTACCAACAATATGGGTTGGACTAGTATTTGCATTTGGCTTAATACTAGCGGCCAACCATGCAGGAGTATAAAATGCCAATACCAGAAAAAATTATTATCCCAGCAAGTAAAGATCCTGGTGACAATCATTTTGCGGTGAGTGTTGTAAAAAGTGTTTTTAGATTTGTAGCAAGTGGAAGTTTAGCTTGGGCAGGTTGGATACTTTGGTCAGCAAATGATTATTCAGATATTTTTATTGCAGATGCAGGATTCTTAATGATGTGTGCAGGTGCAGTATTTTTCCTAGCAGAAGTGTTAGGTATAATTGAGGAGATTGTATAATGAAGGAAGGACCTATGCAAGAACATATAGACCGAGACACTGATGGTGTCGTAAAAGCCGTGTTCATTACGTATCGTAAGAAGAACGGTATGCTAGTAAAAGAAACATCTACTAGACAATTTATGGGTAGCGGTGACTATAATGACAGCTACACAGATGAGCCTTTAGTTCGATTGGAGGACTAGATGCTCAAATTATTCAAAAAACAAGACACTAGACCACATTGGGAAGTAATGGCAGATGACGGAATGAACAAGTTCCTAAAGTTTGTTATATTTTGTATCTTTACATATGGTATAGTTCATGTTATAATAGCACTATACGATAGGTTTATTTAATGGATAAAGTAGAAAAGAAAGTATATTACAGTGAAATATTTCACTCCATACAAGGAGAAGGACACTATACAGGTGTGCCTACTGCTTGGATACGTTTCTTTTTATGCAATCTACAATGTAGTGGCTTTGGACAGATAGATCCTACAAATCCAGAAACATATGATTTGCCGTTTTTGGATTATGATGTTAGTCAAGTAAAAAGAGTTGAAGACTTGCCTGTATGGGAAAAAGGTTGTGACAGTTCTTATACTTGGGCTAAAAAATATAAACACTTGATGGGTCATGAAACTCCTAGTGTATTAGCAAGTAAGATTGTTGATACATTAAGAACAGATTCTAATCCAGAAGGTTTGTTCTTACATCCTGTTAGTAAACAGAAACAACACTTATGTTTTACAGGAGGTGAGCCTTTAATGATAACAGGACAAATAGCAAGTGTTGGAATATATGAAGAATTAGAAAGACTAGGTAACTTGCCTAGTTCGATGACTTTTGAAACTAATGGTACACAGAAACTAAGACAACCATTTATTGATTGGGTCAAGAGAATCAACGAAGAAGTATTCTTTAGTTGTAGTCCTAAACTATGGACAGTATCAGGTGAAGAATCTAAAAAAGCAATCATTCCTGAAGTAGTTGGAGAATACAGACAACTTTCTGATAAAGGACAATTAAAATTTGTTGTAGGTTCAGAACAAAAACAATGGGATGAAATGGAATCTGTTATAGAGAAATTTAAAGCAGAAGGCGTTGATTGGCCGATATGGGTAATGCCTGTAGGAGCAAGAGAAGAGGAACAGACTGCTACAGCCGGTGACGTGGCAAAAATGGCTTTTCAAAGAGGCTATAATGTTGCGGCTAGAGTACACGTTTATCTATTTGGAAATGCAATAGGCACTTAGGAGGTGTTACAATGAAAACGTTAATAGCAATACTAATTTTATTTACTGCGGTAGCTGTCTATACAGATACCAGAGCCGCTGAATGGAATCAAAAACCAGTCATTTGTGCTCAATGGGATATAGTAAAAGCAGGATTACAAGAAAGAGGTGAAATACTGATGGTTAATGCCCAACAGTCTACCACGGTATACGGTGGAAAAGATACCTTATCAGATATCCCTGCTATTTTACCAATGTCAATTTGGGTCAACCCATTTACAAAATCGTATACAATACTAGAGTTTCATCCGATGTACGAGTCACATTGTATTATCAGTTTTGGTACGGATTGGAAACTAGAAGGGGAAAATTTATGAAGGATTTCATAAACAAAGTTAAAGATAAGTTCGTTAAGAAAGACAAGGCAGAAACGTCTGAACAAAAAAGACTGCGTCTTTTGAATGAAGAAAAAGCCGCGGCAACAAAGGCAAAGAAACCTTGGGTTGCAGTTTTGAACACTCATGTTAATCATAAAGATATTAAGAATGGGTTTTTTGAGCTAGACTGGAATAACGAATTTATTGAGCAACTACTTGATGCAGGTTATTCTGGAGAGACAAACGAACAGATTGTTGATGCATGGTTCAAAACTATAGCTAGAAACATTTTGGAAGAACAAGGTTTGGATCCTAACAGAGAAGCTGGTTATATCAAAATCAATAAACGTGATGACGGAAAGTCAGAAATTAGTTGACAACTTGTTTAATTTATGCTACAATTATAACACAATAGTAATTTAAATAGGTAGTACAATGAAATATGTTTTGGTAGATACGGCTAATACTTTCTTTAGAGCTCGCCATGTAGTACGAGGCGAATTAGATATNAAAGTAGGTATGGCATTCCATATTACATTTAACAGTTTGAAAAAGGCATGGAATGATTTCGATGCTGATCATATTGTGTTTTGTTTAGAAGGCAGAAGCTGGCGTAAAGATGTTTATGCTCCATATAAACGTAATAGACAAGAGTCACGTGATGCACTAACAGAAGCACAACAAGAAGAAGAAAAAACGTTCTGGGAAACGTTTGATAGTTTTAGAAATTTTATTACAGAGAAAACAAACTGCACAGTTCTACAACATGATGAACTAGAAGCAGATGATTTGATTGCAGGTTGGATACAAGCACACCCTAATGATGAACACGTCATTATTAGTACAGATGGTGACTTTGCACAATTAATTAGTCCTAAGGTTTCACAGTATAATGGTGTGAGTAATACTACTATTACAAGTGAAGGTTACTTTGATGACAAAGGTAAACGTGTAATTGATAACAAGACTAAACAAGAAAAACCTGCACCTAACCCTGAGTGGTTATTGTTTGAAAAATGTATGCGAGGTGACACTAGTGATAATGTGTTTAGTGCTTACCCTGGCGTTAGAGTAAAAGGCACAAAGAACAAAGTAGGCTTACAAGAGGCATTTGCAGATAAGAAAAACAAAGGCTATGCTTGGAATAACTTGATGTTACAACGTTGGGTTGATCATGAAGGCAAAGAGCATAGAGTATTAGATGACTACAATAGAAATGTTATGTTATGTGATCTTACTGCACAACCTGAAAATATAAAAGAGAAGATTGAGACAACAATTAAAGAAAATGCACAACCTAAGAACATAAAGCAAGTTGGGTTGCGTCTAATGAAATTCTGTGCATTATATGATATGCAAAGAATAACTGATAATGCTCAGGCTTATGCTGAGCCATTACAAGCGAGGTATCCTGTATTATGACAAGTTTAAAAGCAAACGAAATTTTAAAAAATAAGTTTTGGATCATCGAGGACACTGATAGTAAGACAAAAGTTGGTACTCTATCCAAAGATCAAGATAACAGATTCATGTATAGTTGCGATACAGGTTCTTATTTTTATGATAATAAGAATGCAGTAGAAAAGGAGTTAGGTTATATACTATGGACAAAAGGTGATATTACAGATAAGGCATCACCTAGCAAAGAGATCTATAACTTACCTACTTCAACTACGCCATATAACACTATGTACGATATTAAACGTAAATTTGGCTTGTTTACTAAAAGTAAAAAGTCTAAGAGTTTATATTGTGCAGGTTATTTTTGTATCCATTTTGAAAAGGGTTGGGTAAAAAGTTTTTGTCCCAAGCTAGTTACATTAGAAAAATATGAATATAAAGGACCATTTAAGACCGAATTAGAAATGCGTCAGGAGTTAAGTAATGTCAACAGAAACTAATTATAGCTCACACGATTGGCGTAAGAACACAGATGATGCCATTGTTATAGATGAAAAGAATATGAACTATGCAAAGGTTAACGATTGCAAAGTAAGTTTTAAAAATCCTAAATCTTTACAAAAAGAAGAAGTGGATCTATCTAGGTTAATTAGAGTATTTGTTAACAATAGAGAAGATCACAAAAGGAGTGTAAAATAATGTCAGAAGTTAAACCTTTAAATCCTATTCCGCTACAACAGTTTATTGATAAGGTGAAAGTAGCAGATGCAAGTAAGACACCCGAACTTAGACTTACACTACAAGAAGCTAAGATCCTTGCATTTACACTAGGCGAAGTAATGTCTAGATTGCATGGTGATTTAGAAAAATTAATAGACCAACAAAATAANACTGAAGAAGTCATTAATGTCGCCGCAGACGGCGGTCAATCCTGGTAATCCTGTAAGCTCATAACCTAGTAATATACGTATATTACTCTGAATAAGAGATAAATATATGTATAGAGGAAAAAGATGAGCAGACCTAAACCAACAGTAGTGCTAGAGCACGTTAATAAAAAAACTTATAAATCTGAGCAAGTCTTAGATGCGGAAGCCATTTGGGCAGTATTCTTCAAAGACAAACCTTTTAATTTAAAAAGTTCAAACGTATTAACAAACTATCCTGGACCTAAATACAAAAAAGTATCTTTTTCAAATCCAGGTCATGCACATAATTTAGCTAAGAAACTAAACGACCTATTCAACTGCGAAGACTTTACAGTGGTTAAACTAACTGCTGGTGAAACAGTAAAAGAAGAATAATCATGAACTGGAAAGAAACCTATACCAAGGTATTCTTAAAGCAGGCGAATATAGCGATAAGCGAAAGCTCTATGAAAGAGTATATGCCTAAGTGGTGGCAGAATACCAGAGACGTAGGAGGCTTAAGACTTACTGACGAAGGTATGCTTTTCTTAATGGAGAAGATACAACTTGCAACATATGATGTTCCTTTTCCACCCGATTTCAAAATTACTACTCAAGTAATTTTATTTTTGGACAAGTTTATTGACTGTCCATATCACATAACAAACAAAGGAATTACCGTAACGGAAGAAAAGAAGGCACTCGAACTGCATCTTTTCAGTGGTGATGTCCGTAAATATGGCCTAAATAAAGCTCTAAAACGGACAGACGAAATGGTAAACCCTTGATATTATTAGACTTTTTTTCTTAAAAAAATTGCATTTTCTGGTTGACCTTTTGATATAAAGGTGCTATTATATATACATACTTAGAAATTAAGTATGGCACTGAAACAAACTAAAAAGGAGTACAAAGTGGAAAACATCGCAATTAGACAAGTTAGTCCAAATAGTGCAAAGAAGAGCATTATTAGGGCATTCAAAAAACAAAGACCTATTTTTATTTGGGGACCTCCAGGTATTGGTAAGTCAGACATTGTATCACAGATTACAGATACATTTGAACAATCACATTTGATAGACGTTAGATTGAGTCTATGGGAACCTACAGACGTTAAGGGTATGCCATATTACTCTGCTAACGATAACACAATGAAATGGGCACCGCCCGTTGAATTGCCAGACGCAAAGATGGCTAAAAAGTATAAGACCATCGTTTTGTTTTTGGACGAAATGAATTCAGCCGCACCAAGTGTACAAGCCGCGGCTTATCAGCTAATCCTTAATAGAAGGGTTGGTACATATAAATTACCCGATAATGTTATGATTGTTGCCGCTGGTAACAGAGAAGCAGATAAGGGTGTAACTTACAGAATGCCTGCTCCATTGGCGAACAGATTTGTTCACTTGGAGATGAAAGTAGACTTTGATGACTGGTTTGCTTGGGCAGTAAACAATGACATCCATAAAGATGTTGTAGGTTACTTGACATTTAGCAAGAAGGACTTGTATGACTTTGATCCTAAGAGCCCAAGTCGTTCATTTGCTACACCTCGTTCATGGTCGTTTGTTTCCGATCTTTTGGAAGACGATGACGATGAAGCAACCACTACAGATCTTGTAAGTGGTTCAGTCGGCGAAGGACTAGCCGTTAAGTTCATGGCACACAGAAAAGTGTCAGCTCAATTACCTAACCCAAGTGATGTACTTGTTGGTAAGGTAAAAACAATGGAAACTAAAGAAATCAGTGCCATGTATTCCTTGACTGTTTCATTGTGTTATGAGTTGAAAGAAGCAATTGATAAGGGCGATAAAAAGTTTGACGAGAAGGTTAATAACTTTTTACGTTTTGCGATGGATAACTTTGATACCGAATTGGTTGTCATGGGTATCAAACTTGCTCTTACTCAATATCAACTTCCAATCGATCCAGATGAAGTTGAGTGCTTTGATGAGTTCCATGAAAGATACGGCAAGTACATTAAGGCCGCACAAGGAGAGACTGCCTAATTTGGGCAGTTTGGGGAGAATCTATTTTGGTTCTCCCCTTCTTTTTGGTTGACAAATCCAATTAAATATACTATAATATACATATAACAATTAGGAAAAGATGGCACAAATGACAACAGATATAGCAACACAAGATCAAGAAGTATTAGACAGATACGAAGAGATCAAAAAAATTCCAGAAATAGAAATTACTGACGAACTTAAGGCAGAAGTTTTAGATAAGATTATTGTAGCAAGAGTAGGCTTACTACTTAGACATCCTTTCTTTGGTAATATGGCTACAAGATTAATAATTAAAGAAGCAACTGATTGGTGTCCTACTGCGGCCACTGATGGCAGACACTTATTTTATAGTGTTCCTTTCTTTGCTAAGATGACTAACAAAGAAGTTGAATTTGTTATTGCACATGAAATACTTCATTGTGTATATGACCATATGACAAGACGTGAAGACAGAGATCCACAGATACATAATATCGCGGCAGACTATATCGTAAACAATACTCTTGTTAGGGACGGTATTGGTGAGAAGCCAAAAGACATTCCAATTTTCCAAGACTTTAAATATGATGGTAAGACTTCAGAAGAGATCTATGATGAGATCTACAAGAAGTATGATGAAGAAGAATTAAAACAATTAGGTCAATTACTTGACGAACACGTTGACTGGGATAAAGATAACCAGGACAAACAAGGTCCNGGTAAAAAAGGTAATAATAAAAAAGCTGGTGACAAGCCAAGTTATTCTAAAGAAGAATTACGTAAGATACGTGATGAGATTAAAGAGAATATGATGGCATCTGCACAGGCGGCTGGTGCTGGTAAAGTTCCTGCAGA
>FUFK010530835.1_pt1 | contig 13182 bp, 9 predicted proteins | sample 1021851 | NCBI WGS metagenome assembly FUFK01 (sample SAMEA51879418, study PRJEB19060) | metagenome | reverse complement strand
TAAAAATATTTTAGTTGAAGCTATTGAAGACCCTATTGCTGATATATCACAAAGATTTGATGCTAACTCATTATTATTCAAAGGTTCATTATCAAGAGGTGCTGCAAAATTTATTTATGGAGATAAAGTAGCAGCTGCTGGATTAAAAACAGCGATGAAGCTTAATGGAACAAACAATACATTTGGAAGGTTATTCCAAGTATTTCCAGCACCAAGAATAAATACAGATGATTTAAATACAACATTTTTTGAACTTAAAGATTTTATGAAGTTTGCAAAAGTTGACGATGATGTTGCTGTTAAAGCTTTAGATAGAATTGTAGATGCGATGGATGATGAGACTATACGAGCATTAGAAGGACAACCTGCATCGTTGCAAAAATTAAATATGATGTTAGATATTTATGGTGGAGAGGGTGGTGTTTTACGACACATTCAAGATAAATTTAAAGCATTAGGTTTACCTGCTGGAGTAGTAAATCAAGTTGGAAAGCTTGTAGCAAGTGTTGATGAAGCAAATAAATATTTTTACAGTGCTTATGGTGAAGAAGCATGGAACTTACAAAAGATATCAATATTAGATAAAGGCAGAAATAATTTAGATAATGTAGATTTTAAAATGGAAGAAGTTCTAGATATTATCGATGACATTGTAAATAACTCTGAAATCAAAAGAGTAAAAGGTATTAAAAATGTTCAAGATGTAAAAGACGATTTTTTGCGTAAAAATCAATCAGCTTCACGAGTTCCTACAGATGAACCAGATGCAGAAATTATTGTAAATAAAGTTATATCAAATGGTGGTAGAGGTGCAGATATACAAGCATTAAGAGTTGCAAAAGAATTAGATATAGAAACAGGTGGCACAGGCAATGTAGGTTTTAATGACACTGCTCAAAGAGCAGATGGAAGTTTTAAGTTTCATGAAGCAGAACTTAATGATTTAGGTGTAACAGATGATACTGCAAGACAACTTAAATATATAGACGAAAGAATTAAACAAACAGAACTAGAAGCAGTAGGCGAAGATAAAAGAGGAACAGTTCTTCGTAATACACTTAATCAATTAAAACAAGTTAGAAAAAAATCTTCTGAAGAATTAAAAGCATTAGAAAGAGGATTTAAAGAAATGCAACTTAGTCCTATAGCTGATGACATAGCTATTCAAGACTTATTACAAAAAGCTGTATTAGCAAGAAAAATATTAAGAGGTGATGTATCAGATGTAAGAAATGCAGACATAGTTAGATATACAGAGCAAGAAAAAATTCTTAAATATGTAACTAATCTTACAGAAGAAGGACCTACAAAAATATTAAGATATGATACTTTTGATAAAGCTGGATATCAAAGAGAAATAAAGAAATCTCAAAAAGCTCTCAATGACCTTAAAAAGAAAGTAGCAAGTTTAGATTCAAAAGTTAAAAAAAGAGAAGACCTTATTAATAATGTCCAAACTACAAGGAAGCTTGATAGGTTACAAAAAGAAAAAGATGCCTTAGAAAAAGGTTACGATTCTTTCCCTGCTCCAGCTAAATATTTTGTATCAAGGTCAAAAAAGAATATTGATGATGCTGATGTAACAATTGCTATATTTGATTCTGCAACTGCTCCAGCAGGTAAAGGAACTATAGGTGCAATTAATTACGCTAGAAAAGGCAAGTTTTCTCAAAGTGCAGTTCCAGAAGCTAACAAAATTTACAAAGGTAACAAACCTTTAGTCGTTATTGATACATCACAAGAAATCACAAAAGAATTAGTAAATGAAGTACATCAATTATTAAAAAGATATCCTACTGTGAATGTTGTTGGACCAAGAACATTTACAGATGCAGAAAAAATAAATCCTGTATTAAAAACATTATTTGTAAAAAATTCAGATGCATTTGATGTTGTTGATGGATTTAAAGTATTTAAAAATGCAAAAGTATCACCTAACCAGATACTTTCATATTTTTCAGAAATCACAACAGATGACGGAGTATTGCAGCAAGTAACAGATTCAGTATTAAAGAAAGCAAATTTTGGTGAATTAGAATCAGTAGTAGGCAGACCTACAGCACATTTGATTTCAGAATATTTAGCATCAGGTTCACTACCTTTGCCAGATGCAAGATTATTTTTAAGAGTATTTTCTCCAGCAAGAGAGTTCTGGTCAAGAATAGTTCCTTCAACTAGAAAGAGTTTAAAAAGTAAACAAACTGTTCAATTAGAAGATGGAAGAGAATTTGACCTTTCTGATTTTGAAAAGATGTTAGCTAAACCTGTAAAGGAACTTTTTGATTTACAAACATCAGACCAAAAAGGAATTACAGCTTGGGCAAGACAAACAGTTAAAACAGCTAGAAGAAGATTTGATTTATCTGCAGATGATTCAGATGCTAATGCATTAGTACAAGGTTGGTTTTCATTATTAGGAGACAATTACATGAACAAAGCTTGGAAGCCATTCATACTTATTAGAGGTGCGTGGACTGCAAGAGTTGTTGGTGAAGAACAAATCAGAATGTGGGCTGCAGATTTAGATAATGTATTTACACATCCATTATCAGCTTTTGCTTGGATTATGGGTAAAAACAGAAAAGAAGTTTTAAATGCTATAGGAGACCCAGAAGATATAAAACTATTACAAACAATTAGAAAAGGACAATTCAGTATTAGAGATGATGAAGTTCTAGGTGAAGCTTTACAGCATCAAGCTGCTATGTCTTTATCTCATGGTGGTATTTTAGATGGAGATAAACTAAAAAGAACATTTGCTTTTAAAGGTGTTGAAAAAGGACAAGCAGGATATCATGGTGCAGCTGCATCTGAAATATATCAACTTGTAGATGACCCTCTTGCAGCTAATTTAGCAACTATCAGAGGTTCTTTAGAAGAAACAAGATTAGGTGTACAAAATATAAAAGATAGATTTTGGGATGGAGATTTATCTACTTGGAGAACAGCACTTGCTTATGGTTCTGATGAAGCAGGAAAGTATCAAAAGATAAAAGTTTTGAATGATAGAAAGTGGGCAGATGATTATGTGGATTCTGTTTTAGCTAGATTACATTATAAAACAGGTGGTTCATATAAAGTTACAGAGGTATTACCAGATGGAACAAGAAGGGTATTTGATGATATAGAAGGTATGAAAAGAATTAGAAAGTCTCCACAATCTGAAATAGAGTTTGAACTTACAAAAGTAGGAGATGATGAATTACTTTCACATGTAGCTGCAGGTGTAGATGGAATAGAATCAGGACTTGTAAAAGTTGTTATTGATGGTGATGAAATAGCTATAGGTAGAAAATCAACTATTGGAATGAAAAAGAAATATGTGAAATGGTTAGCTAAAAAAGACCCTTATCAACAATATCATGTAATGAAAAAATCAGTATTTGATATGGATGGGGAAAGAGTAAGTTCTTATGATGCAGCAATAGAAAGATTATTTAGTATTGTAATGTCCTCACCAACAAATAGATTATCTCGTTCACCTGCCTTTAGACAATTTTATTGGAGATTCATGGAAGATAACATAGCATACTTTGATGATTCTTTAAGAGCACAAATAAAAAAACAAGCTCAAGCTTCTCAACTTGATAAAAAATTTATTAAAAAATTAGATACAACAGGTAAAGTATCAGCTGATGAAGGTAAGATTTTAAGACTCGATGATTTAGATTCATTAGATGAAACAGCAAAAGCTTATGCATTAGCTGAAACTAAATCACTTCTTTATGATTTAAATAGACGACATGTTGTATCAGATATGCTTAGACTTGCATTTCCATTCGCAGAAGTTTATATAGAAATTATGGGTACATGGTCAAGATTATTAAATAAAAAGAAATTATTAGCAACTCGTAAAATATCAAGAGGTATTGAGGGAGCAAGAAAAGCAGATTTGAATGATGATGATGAAGGATTTTTTCATACAGACGAGATGACAGGAGAAGAAATGTTTTTCTTTCCTGGCTCAGAAATGTTGACAAATTGGATGTTCGAAGGCAACAGAGATGGAAGAACAGTAGAAAATCCTACAACAGGTGAAACCATAGATGCACCAGATGCAAGAATAAATTTGAAAGGATATGTTTCATCACTTAACATGATTGTTGGAAATCCAGCACCAGGTTTAGGTCCATTAGTTGCTATACCAGCATCTAGAATTTTGCCAAAGAATGAATTGATAGATAAAATATTTTTTCCGTATGGGAGAGAAACTGATAGTCCTTATAATCCATATACATTTGCAGATGCATTGATACCTTCTTGGGCAAAAAAAGCATTATCAGTAGGTTCAAATAATCCAGAATTACATAGAAGTTTTGCTAACACATACAAAGATGTTATAAAAATGTTTGTTACTACAGGACTTTATGATGACAGTACACCTGCAAAACAACAACAAGCATTACAAGAAGCAAAAAAAACTGCAATGTTTTTGACTATGGCAAGAACTCTTATACAGTTTGCNGCTCCTACAGGTGCAGTNATTAGATATGATNTNGAAGTTGCACCNGGNGGACNATTATNCNTATTGACCCNTTACAAAGCAAAGANGCGATGACCCTAANCATCATTTNTATGGAATNTCNNTANTNNCAGATGCNTATTACAGAATACTTTCNAAATANNGAGGAGACCAAGTNNTNGCTACAAAAGAATTTGTNAATCANTTTGGATTAGACCCNACAGCNTTNTTAGTTTCTAAATCAAAAGAAATTAAAAAAAGAAGTTATACAGATGAAGGTGTTAAGTTTGGAAGAGATAATGAAGAAATATTAAAGATATATCCAGATGTTGGATATTATTTATTCCCTGATAATCCACTTGATGAGTTTAGTTTTGTAGCTTGGGCTGATTCATTTGCAGATAGAGACAGAGTAGATTTATCTGAAGATGAATATGTTACAGCTGTAAGACAAGCACAAGGTAGATTAGCTTATGAATATCAAAGAAGATTATTGTTTGATTCTGGTGTACATAACAACTTATCACCTGCAAGAAAATATGAAATACTTACAGATTTAAGAATGGCTCTTAGAAAAGAATATCCTGGATATGGACAAACTTCTACAACTGCAAAATCAATAGATGCTGAATCTAAAAGATTACAACTTATTGATATGTTAGAAAGAGAAGGAGACAGAATAATTAATTTACCTAATGGGGACAAAGTTGCTTTGAAAGAACTTAATTCTATGGCAGGTTTTGCTGAATACATGGAAGCTAGAAATAATGTATTAGCAATTATTCAATCAAGAGATGGTGTAAGAGCATCACTAAAAAGACAAGAGTACGCATACTTTAGAGAAGTTTTAAGAAGAAAAGCTCAAGAATTATTTTCAGCTTACCCTGATTTCTACTACATTTATGATGATATACTAAGATTTGAAATAGAAGAAGAATTTACTGACGTATTCACACCTATGGAGTATTAATGGAACAAGAAGCAAATTTAAAAGGTAAAGTCCTTAGAGAAGCAATAATCAAAACAGGCTTAGATATAAAGACAGTTGCTAATGCTTTTGCTAATGATATAGCTAATTTTCTTGGAATATCTGGTAGGGCAGCAGCACAAATGCTTACATTTATTGGTCAAGGTGAAAATACAATGGCACAATCACAAGCTTTACTTGGTCAAGGATTTGAGTCTAATCCTAAGATAGTTGCATTTATGGCTGGTCTTACAGGAGATGATTATAACCCATTAGATGAAATAGATGAACAAAGACAAGCTGCAGCTGGTCAAGCACCAGAAGATGTTATAGAAGTAGCACAAAGAGAGTATGCTAATATGACTCAGCAAGTTGCTGAAACTTCTAGAAGAAGAGCAAGAACAGAACCTACCATTGATGAGCAAAGGGAAAAACTTTTTGCTGAATATAAAGAGGATAAAAATACAGATAAATTACTTTCTGGATTACAAGATTTAGAAAATGTTGAAGCAATAGTAGGAACTGAATACGCATTTGAATCACAATATTTAAATCCAGATACTACAGCATATTATGGTTTTGATGCAAGTCCTTATGCATTAGAAACGTATAGAGCACAGGCAAATGACCAAGACCTTGTACCACTATATAACAGTGGACTACATTTAAGTTTTCTAAATAATATGCCATCAGAAAGAATAATTGATTTTCAACTTGCATTAGAAGCAGCAAACTTTTTAGACCCTGCAAATATAACAGGAGTTTTTGATGAAGCAACGCAGCAAGCATTGCAAGCTGCATTTACATATATGAATCCTAAAACAGAATTTGGAATAAATGTAAATGATTTAAATGATATTGCAATAGCATCTGGTGGAAATAACGCTGCATTTTTAGGATTTGTTCACGATATATTTTTAGACCAACTAGATGATATAGACCCAACAGATGTAGACCCAGATAAATTAGGACCTAACATAACAGTGTTACCAGATTCAGAAATGCTTGGACAACAAATAGAAAATGCTATATCACAATATAGTGGATTACCAAGTATGGAACTTTTATTACCTGATATTAGAGATTGGGCTAACGGAAAGATAAAAGAACTAAATGATAAAGCTGCAGAAGTAAATCAACTTAGTGCTAATCAAATTAATATGGCTGCTCGTGATGCTGCAAGAAGAAGAAAATTTGGTCTTGAACCAAAAGAGTATGAAGTAAGAGGACCTTTAGATAGAGAAGATTTAACAAATGCATTTGAATTTGAATTAGATAAATATATCAAACAAACATTTGCACCTCTTATAGAAGCAAATCAAGTAGACCAAGCAAGAAGACAAGGTATAGCTAGTTTGATTTCTGCATTTAGTGTAGGAAGATAATGGACGGAGAGCAAATACCTTGGATAGATTGGATAAATGAGATTATTGTTGCTGCAGAAGAACTTAAAGAAAAAGGTGCTCAATTAGCTAAAGACCCATCTGAAGATATACAAGTATTACATAACATGATTGCAATATCTGCAGCAGAGTGGAGAGATGGTAATAAAGTAAATGAAGGTGGACCAAGTATGGGTAAAGCTCTTGGTGATGAAGAATCATATTCACCTGCACAAATATACAAACCAGTATGGGGAAAGGATACAAGTTCTGTAGATGTGAGTATTATAAATAATCCTCTTGTTCCTGAGTTTCAAAATATAGATGGAGATAAACTTATGGAGCTAATATCAGATGATGTATCTCTTGCAGCTAAAGCATATGTAATTATTTTACAAAATAAAAGAGGTTATGATATTTGGTCAACTTGGGATGATTTTGTTACAAATCCTGATACACCACAATATTTAGATTATGCACAACAATATTCATTTGAAAGTTTGAATACTCCAAGTGATGCTGTAGACCCTGATAGATTGTTTACACCAGACAGAGAACCTGGAACAGGAAGATTATTGCAAGATGGTAAACCTTTACCAGTAGAAAAAAGAGTTACATTTTCTACAAAAGATAATAGAGAAAGACAAAGAAGATGGCTTGCATCAGTTAAACTAAAAGGAATACTTAGCGATGCAATAGTGGAGGCAATAAATGTCGACTAAAAATGTAGATTTAGATTTAACAATAGAAGGACAATCTGTTGATAGTTTCAAAACAGATAATGAAAATCAAACTGTAAACAGTTCTAGTGCAGGTGTTTTCTCATATTCAAATAAGCCAACACCTGAAGCTGTATATTTTGATGGTAATTTTTATTATTTTTTGTGGGATGTATCTCAAACATTAGATGAACCAGATGGAACTTCATTCCTTGCATATAATGCAGGAAAAAAATATAACCCATATGGTTTTGGTGACACTGTGAGTGGAGCAAAAAGAATAGGACCAAGAGCTGTAACAACAGCACCTGGAATATTATTAGGAGAAGATTTATTAAGAGTAGGAGACATATCACCTGCATACAATAATTTAGATAATTGGAATCCTGGAGAAACATTTGATGACAGGATTGCATTGTATGAAGATGTTGCTCCATGGTTTTTTGATGCTGTAGTAGATGAAGAAGGTAATGTAGATTATCCTGGAATGGATTTATTGTTTGACTTAGTTATAAACAATACTCCTATAGACCCAGGAGACCCAAGACTTCTAGCTGTACAAGCACCATACACTACAGAAACTATTGAATATTTAAACGCTTTAGGTCCACAGGGTTACAACATTGGTGGCAAACCAAATATGAAGCTTGTTGCTTTACGAGAAACAAGAACTACACAACTAGATAACGCATTTAGTCGTTTGGGTTTAAATCCAAATGATTATAAAAAAGATAATCCAGAACTATACGAGCAGCTATTACAGCGAGCAGTAGAAGGAAATGTATCTGTTGCACTACTACCAAAATTTGTTGGTTATGTAGAAAATATGGATGGATACACAGTAGCAAAAGATTCACCTTTATATAGCTTATTTTCTGCTGAATCTGCAAAGTTGACTGCTGATAGTTCTGGGTTAGATTTATCTGATTATATATTTAATAATAAAAATACAGCAAAAGGTATTGAGATTTTAGGTGCAGGTGTATTTAATTCACTATCTGAAGCAGATAAAAAGAAAGGTGCTTTATTGTTTGCAACAGAAGGTACTGAAAGTGTTGAAGAATATTATCAAAATATATTTGATTCAAATCCATATTTTTCTAGATTTGCAGGTAAAGGATTGAACTATACAAAAGTTGCTGCACCTTATATAAAACTATATACATCTGTTTTTGGAGAAGCACCTGATGAGGAATCAGATTTCTTTTTAGGAAGTTTTCAAAATGATTACAATACAGCAGCAATAGATTATAGACAGAATGCATATGATACTGGTAATAAATTTTTTGGTTATAATGTAGCATCACTTATGAATAAATCATTAGGTGGTCCAGTAGTTAGGGCTTTAGGATAATGGCAACAGTAACTTATTATAGAAAAGACTTTTTAACAGGTTATACAATTGATACTAGCAATACAGACGCAATTGAAAATTTAGAAAACGCAGGCTATACAACAAATTTTGCAGAAGCAGAAGCTGCTTCATTTACAGGTGGAGGACAAAATTTTATTGGCAATACTGCTAACACAGCAGATAAACCATTATCAGATAGTTTTCAAGCAAACTTTACTGTAGAACAAGCAAAGGTATTACTACCTTACATTACTAAGTTAGACCCACAAAGAGGTGAAAAACTTATAAAAGCATATGTAGATGGATATATACAATCAGGTAAAGTTGAGTTCGCATTAGCTGCTTTACGTGCAGCACCAGAATATGATGAAATGTTTAATGGTATAAAAAGAAGTGATGGTTCATTAAGAATGACAGAAGCACAGTATCTTCAAAACAAAGAAGCTGTATTAGTGCATTTTAACGAATATAACTTAGGTGGATATGCAAAAGAAAACATTGACACTGTATTTCCTAAATTACTTTCTAATAATGTATCACCAGATGAAATGAGACAAAGATTACAAGCAGTTACTGATACTATAAATGCAGTACCACAAGACCAAAAAGCACAGATACTTGGCGAATATCAACAATATTATTCAACAGAACTTGGAGAATTTGTAGAGCCTAATGAATCTACACTTGTTGCTTTAGCAATAGACCCAGAAGTAAATGCACAGATACTTTCTAAAAGACTTAATGTATCACAGATAAGTGCAACATTTGAAAGAGTAACAGGAGAAGATATAGACTTTGATGCTGTACAAAGACTTATTGGTAGTGGTATTACTGCACAAAGAGCTGCAAGTGAGTTTGAAACAGCAACAGCAAGAGCTATCACAGCATCAAGATTAGCTAGAAGATTTAATAGGCAAAATCAAGATTATACAGCATTAGAATTTGCAGAGTTTGGAGCAGCACCAGATACAAACTTTATGGAACAAATAGGTTCTTTATCTGCACAAGCTGAGACAGAAAGTGCAGTAGCAACAGGTGCAAGACAAAATAGAGAAGGTCAAGTAACAGGCTTGACAGAGCAATAAACCTGCTATACTAGATATAGTGCCTGGCAGGATTCGGCACTCAAAATATAGGGCTGCAAACGCGATGACACAGCCAAGGTGTGTCGTTTGACATTCGTAAATCCTTGTGAAATCCCTTTAATTACCTAGCGATTATGTATATGGGATTATTTATATGCTAGAGAAAATGGAGAAAATAATGGAAGAAAATAAATTAGACCAAGCTACAGAAGATGCAATTGAGGAAGCTGTAGAATCTAACGACAATATAAAGCAACTTAGAGATGAGTTCAAAAAACTTAAAGCTGAGAACAAAGCATTCAAGGCACAAGCCATGAATACTGCATTAGAGTCATTGGGTTTAGAAGCTGACAAAGGCATTGGGAAAGCTGTAACAAAACTTTACGATGGAGAAATGAATGTAACTGACATCAAAGATTTTGTCAACAACGAGTTTGGTGATGCTATTAATGCTGAACCTGTCGTTGAAAATAAAGTTGCAGAAAATGTTACTGAAGCTCAAGGAAGAGTTGAACAGCTTAATAAACTTGGTATAAACGCTGAACCTGTTGATATATCACAAGAGTTCAACAACTTCATTAATGATTCCAACACAAGCACAAGAGATTCTATCAACGCTAAATTGCGTATGTTAGATACTCTTAAGGAAGACAAAAAATAATTTATAGGAGAAGATAAAAATGGCAGAAATATCGTTAACAAATAATACGTTATATGCTCAAAATATTAATAACTTCGCTGGTGAATTGTTTAAAGTTGGTGGTCAAAGAACACCTTTACTATCCGCAGTTGGTGGATTAAATGGTGGAAAAAGCATTAGTTCTACATATTGGCAAGTCCAAGTAGAAGACAATGCTAAAATTTCTACCGAACCAACTAAAGGACAAGAAGGTTCTACACCTACAGAATTTCTTGGAAGAGACAGGGCTGCATATACCTATGTAACACAAATCTTTCACAAGGGTGTACAAATGACATATACCGCTTTGGCATCTACTGCTAATCAAAATCCATTTGATTTGTCAGCTAACATTGTAAATACCTCCGATGGAGATGGAACAACAACAGCTGCAGACAAATTGGCTTTCTTTGGTGGTAGCCCAGTGGCAGATGAATTTGCTTTCCAAATGGAAAAAGCAATGGAAAAAGTAGCAAGAGAAGTTGAGTGGTTTGCATTCAATGGTTCTTTCTCAGATGGTGCTAACGTAACACCTGGGTCTGGAACTAGAGAAATGTATGGTCTTGACGTGTGGATAACACTAAACAAGAACGCTTCAAACACAGCAGCAGTAAATCCATTAGGAGGAAACTGCTTCTACAACGACACAGCAGGTGATGGCAGTGGTTCAACACAAGTCATTTCTTTCGCAACCATTTCAGGTGCGTTAAAGAGAATGTATGACAACCATGCACCAATGACTAATCCTGTTCTTGCTGTTAGTCCAAAACAATTACTAGACCTTAACAATGAACTTGTTAAAGGTACAGTTGATATAGCAGGAGCAATCATTCCTAGAGATAGAAATGTTGCAGGTGTCGACATTGATACAGTCATTACACCATTCGGTCAAATTGGCTTGATGGTTATTGACCCAGATATCATGCCTGACAATACTGCTTTCATCTTAGACCTTGCTTACATACAACCAGTATTTACCAATATCCCTGGATATGGAACTGTGTTCGTACGTGACATTGACCAAGATGCAAACGCTAGAATTGGTAAAGCAATTTATATGGAGATGGGATTCGAGTTCGGACCTCCTTCATATCACTGCAAAATTCAAGCAGTTAGTTAATAATTTAACATTGAAGATTAGGGTGGAACTCCACCTCCACCCTTTTCTTCTGCTATAGTAAGGAAGATATGATTAAATCAAAACAAGCTTTAATAGACATTTCTGCAGATAACAATAATTCACTTGGTGTACAAACCGAGGGAATGTTGCTTTGTGGTATAGAATTTCCAGCAGCAATGACAGGTTCTAACATAACATTTGACTTTGCATTAGATAATTCAACATGGATTGATGTAGTAGAAACAGATGGAACAGAAACTTCATATACTGTTTCAGCAGGAAATATACTTAGGGTAGACCCTTCAGGTTGGGCTTTTGCAAGTAACGGCTATATTAGAGTAACATCTGATGGAAATGAAGCTGCAGATAGAAAATTAATTTTACACTTTAGACATAGTTAGGAGAACCAATGGCTAATATTGGTAATCTCGTAGACAGAACCTTTAGAGAGTATCTTGAACCTATGGATGATTTAGTTAGTTATACAACATTATCCACAGGAGTAAACGATTCAGTTACAAGTATTGTATTTGATGGCGATATGTTATCAATTGAAGAAGAAGATGCTTTAGATAAAGGTACAGTAATAGAAATAAATCAAGAGTTAATGATTTGTACAGATTTAAACGCTGTTACAAATACTATAACTGTAAAAAGAGGAATGAAAGGAACTACTGCCGTTGCACACACAGCAGGAGATTTAATAAAAATATCTCCACCCTTTCCTAGAAAAAATGTTTTTGATGCTGTATGTGACCAAATAAAGAATTTATATCCTACATTATTTGCGGTAGAAACTAAATCAGTATCAGCTAAAGTTGGATATATTCCTTTAGGTGGAACAAATGATAATTATTTAGTAGCACCTATAAGTGCTATATCACAAATGACAGACTTTGCTGCAGGTTCTGATGAAACAGGAATAATTTATCAAGGTGTAGCTGTAGAACTTGTAGATTTACCTAACCCATTTACTTATAGAGACTCTGATGGTGTTTCTCAAACAATCACATATAGTAATAATGGACCTAATAAAGTAAATGCTCTGCAAGTATACGGAGTTTCATCTGGACATACTGTTTTTGTTACATTTAAAAAGAAATTTATAGAACCAACTGCAGAAACAGATACACTTGCAACTATAGGTTTAGAAAATGAATATGAGCCTATCATTATGGCAGGTGTAGCAGCACAACTTATTGCAGGTCGTGATATTCCAACTGCAACTGCTGATTATATTTCTGACCAACTTGGCACATCTACTTTTCCTGTAAACTCTGCATCAAACATAAGAACATCATTATTAAGATATCAAAGTGATTTAATAGAACAAGCAAGGAAAGATTTAAGAGCTAGATATCCAGAACCAGTTGCTCTTAACAAAATAACTTATGCCTAGAATAGCGACATCAAC
>FUFK010046619.1_pt1 | contig 13182 bp, 33 predicted proteins | sample 1021851 | NCBI WGS metagenome assembly FUFK01 (sample SAMEA51879418, study PRJEB19060) | metagenome | reverse complement strand
GATGATCTTACCATCAACACCGTTCTACAGGCCCGTAGAACTGAAGATATGGGAAATGACCTTTGGACTGTGTTTAATAGGACTCAGGAGAACTTGATTCAAGGTGGATTCCTAGTTACTGGTGGTCGCCGCAGGAGCCGTAAGATTACCAATATTGATAAGAATATTGATATCAACACTCGTCTCTGGGATGTTGCCAGCAGCTACTCCTTAAATTAGTGTCTCAAAGCCCCCACTAGGTAGACTACATACTTAGTGGGGGATATTTTATATTCATGAAGAGCGACAAGTTTAGGGAGCCATTAGGGCAAGATCTTAATGGTTTATACATCACACAGGCCCAGATGCAGTTTTTCTTAAACAGGCGTGGAGGAAGTGAACTGTTTATTTTAGGCGATCCGCAATTCTATAAGTATTTTTATAAATGTGCCGTCTATAACATTATATGGGATCTAATGGAAACAGATCCCGCCTGCGCTACTCTTTATTGGGATGCGGATCAGGAGAATGTTGGAGTTAAGTTTCCTTTAGACGGTGTGGTTATGCAGGAGTTAAAGAAAAAGAAAGTAAAGTATGTTTTTGATGATGATGAATAAATATTTAGATTTATTGTTATTTTACTGCTTGGAGTTTTTAGGCAGCTTTATTAATTTAGTTTGTAGTTTTTTTGCATATTATCCTTCAACTGATTTAGGTGTTAAATACTTACTGTATAAGGAAGCTAGAAGAATAAAAACAGAGCAACAGGTGAGAGTTTCAGATAGAGACACAAAAGCACGGGAGGCAGACGCTCTAAAGGAGAAAGCATTTTCCGATGAGTAAAAGTTATAAGAAACCATCGTCTAGGTCAAAACCTCCTAAGAAGGTTAGTTCTGTAAAGAACAAACTCCAAACATTAAAAACCAAGGTGAATAAAGAAGAACTTAGCCAAAGTGAGCTATACTTAGAGGATTTAGAGGAGGACAACTTTGAAAAGTTTACTAGAAAAAGGTGATGTTCCTGTGCCCACCTTCAATTCGATTATAAAGCTAGATTTATCAGTTGAAAACATTGATAATATGCTTAATTATTACATAAAAAAAGAAAGAGATGCCAAGAGAATACCAACTAAAAAGATCGGTCTTAGACCAAAATAGGCTACAAAAGTATGCAAAAAAGATATTGGATGAATCCGCTGAGGACAGAACGCTTGCCTTAGAGGCTTATCGTTACTTCAAAGATATGGTGGATGAGAACCCACAAGACTCTGTTGCAAAACAACAAATGACCGATTGTTTAAAATTAGCGCAGTCATCCAAAGGAAGCGCATTAAAAGTTATGGATTTACTAATTAAATTTGAAGCAACCACAAAGAAAACAGAAGGCGCTTCTGCTACATCACTTTTTAACAAGATAGAAGAACTGGCTAATAATGAGTAAGTATTTTAAGCTCTTTTGCAAAGATCTTGATGAGATAATCTCCGTTAAAACATACTCTTCTAATAAAGAGGCAGAGGTTTATGAGTCTTTTAGAGATTATATAAGTAAAGTTCCCGCTTCGTTTAGGGTTTCTGCTTACAAAAGAAAAGTTGTAGACACACTATTAGTTGATCCAGCAGCGTATTATCGTGTTTTTGATATAGAATCTAACGAAGAGTTGGAGCTTGAAATAACTAATGCTCTGTACGCTACAGTTATTGAGGCATACCCACATTTTGAGTTTGAGTTTGTGTGCAACGACATAAACAACATGATTGCTTTGGATCAAATGCGTTCAGTAATTACAAAACATATTGAGGGCATAGCTGAGATGGGTCAACCTAAAAAACAAACTAAAACGCTTAAGAGTTTTGGTGATTTAGTTAAGTTAACAAGAAAGTTAAACAAAGAAATTGTCGGACAAGAAGATGCTTGTGAGAAAACTATAAATGCAGTTAAGTTGTTAATCGCTGGCATAGCTGATTTTAGTGCGCTGTTTTATGTTGGACCAACGGGTGTAGGAAAAACCAAATTAGCTAAAGTACTAGGAGACCACTACACAGGGAATTATCTTAAAATTAACTGTGGTGAGTTTTCTTCTGCTCATGATTACGCTAAGTTGATCGGCGCTCCTCCAGGATATGTTGGTCACACAGAGACTAGTCTTTTAGCGGAAAAAGCACAGAAATCTAATTCGTGGGTAATTCTTTTTGACGAGATTGAAAAAGCTAACCCAAAGTTTTATGATTTCTTACTTTCTCTTTTAGACGATGGAACCTGCACAGATAATATGGGGAATGTATTAGATTTCTCTAAGTCTGTTTTTATTTTCACTACTAACCAAGGTATTCAGGATAGTAAGTTAGGAGATAGAAAGGTTGGTTTTGGTTCCGACATTTTTGCTTATGAAGATTCACATGATTTGATATTACAGTCTATTAAAAGAAATTTTAACCCTGAATTTTTGAATAGAATAGATCATTTCATTTTCTTTAACAGGCTAAAAGAAAATGATTTAAGAAAGATTGCTAGAATAGAAATGAGTGCTTTGCCTGTAAAGAGAACACACTCCTTAGTTAATTATGTTGTTAAGAATTCTAACCATGAGGAGTATGGGGCGAGAGATATAGCTAAGTTTATTAAAAATAATATCGCCACAAAAGTTGCGGACGCTATTTTAAAGAAGCAACTGCCTTTGGAGGAATCTAAATACTATATCATGAAGGTTGAAAAAGACAACCTGTTTATATCTAATATCGAGGAGGAAGATCATCATGGGTGGAAGAACTCGCAGACTTCGTAACGCGGCTAGGAGGGCAGCGACAAAGGGACTTACTCCCGAAGTCGCAGCAGAGCCTACCGCAAAGAAGAAAAAATCCAAAAAGAAGTCCACTACTAAGTGATAGCGGCTATAATATAGCCCTGATGGGCCGAGTCCCATCAATTGTTCTTTTTAACTGTGGGAGAGAGGGAGTCTCCGTAATGGAAAGCCCTCTCTCTCATTTTTTTCTGGGCCAATAGCTCAGTCGGTTAGAGCGCAGTCCTTATAAGGCTGTAGTCGTTGGTTCAAGTCCAACTTGGCCTACCAACAAGAACATAAAACACAAAAGGAATATAATTATGGATAAAACAATCAAAAAATATTTAAGTGTTCTCCTAGAGGGAGCAACAAAGAATCTTGCTCAAATGGATGAGTACATCGAGTCTCAGGAGGAGCAATTAAAAAACATCAAGGCGAACCGCATGACCATTGTGGAAGACATTAAAGAACTAGAGGGTCTAGTTGGTGATGGCGTGACTGATGAAGAGGGAAGCACCCTAGAACTAATAAAAGACTGATGGTATTCCCCGATAGCTCAGTTGGTAGAGCGTTCGGCTGTTAACCGAATTGTCCGAGGTTCGAGTCCTCGTCGGGGAGCCATGTACAGTTATATCTTTAGGAACCGAGTGAGGCTGGGGAAAATTTACGGGACAGTAGCCCAATCGGCAGAGGCAATAGACTTAAAATCTATCAAGTGGGGGTTCGAGTCCCCCCTGTCCTACCAATATAGTCTAAATTAAAATGTACCAATATAAAATTAAATCCATCGAGCATATCGTAGATGGTGATACCTTTGATTGTATCGTTGACCTAGGATTTAGCATTCTTCATAAGATTAGAGTGAGGATGTATGGAATTAATACGCCTGAGAGCAGAACTAGGGATCTAGAAGAGAAAGCAAGAGGCTTGGCAAGTAAAAAGAGACTTATCGAACTTCTAGAGGAACATGAGGGTGATCTTATTTTACAAACTAATAAGAAGGGTAAGTACGGAAGGTACTTAGGCACTCTCCTTGTTGATGAAAATGGGGGAGACGGTGAGGAATACAAGAACATCAACAAACAATTGGTTGAAGAAGGATACGCTGTAGAGTATTTCGGCGGTAAACGATAAGCACCCGTAGCTCAGTTGGATAGAGCAACGGACTTCTAATCCGTAGGTCATAGGTTCGAATCCTATCGGGTGTACCATTCCCGTACTATAATAAAAAGCATAGGAGGTTATACAATGCTAAATGTAATTATTTCATATACTGACAAAGACACGCCAGTTGATTCCTTTGGAATCCTAACATACCTAAGAGGAGACGGTTACTGGCAGTTTTTAACTTCGGACGGGTCAACCATTAGCGTCCCAGATCACGCAGTACAGAAAGTAGAGATTTTACCCTCTCAAGATGGTTAACCAATCTAAATTAGATCTAGTTTACTTACAAATGGCCGATAATCTTTCTTCTTTGTCTCATGCAAGAAGAACGAAAGTCGGCTGTTTGATCGTAAAGGGGACACAAATCATATCAGAGGGTTACAATGGCACCCCTTGTGGTTTTGATAATAATTGTGAATATGTGGACCATGTGGACGAGATGTACACCAAACCCGAGGTTCTTCATGCAGAGTCTAACGCTATTACAAAGTTAGCTCGATCTACTAACTCTTCAGAGGGCGCTACCATGTATGTTACTTGTAGTCCCTGCTTTGATTGCGCTAAACTAATTATCCAGGCAGGTATCAAGCGTGTTGTGTACAAAAATATGTACACAAATAAGAATTGTATGGAAGCACTAGCCTTGTTGTCTAAAGCCAATGTGGTTGTAGTACAGATGAAAAATTTAAAGAATTCAGTTGACCATCAGAAATAAGATGGTATAATGTCCGCATGATTACAGAAGAACAATGGGAGTTGATTGACGAGAAGTATGGAAAATTACTCTCGAAGATCTGTACAAAAATTTCAGGTGATGCAGCCATCGCTAGTTTTGAGGACAACCTTCAAGACTTAAGGATAGCTACAATAGAAGCAGTAGCGGGTTTTGCTAAAAAGGAAGGCAAGCCATTCGATTCTTTTTGGGGGACCATGGGTTTCAACAAGTACATGAAAACTTGCCTATGGAATCTAAAGAATAAAAAAGGTGCCAGAATCTCTAAGCGATACGATATCCACAAGAATACTGTTGATGTTACTGAGTATAGTGACATTTTAGTATCTCAAGATGCTGACTCATCGAGTGTATCAGTTGATTCTTTCTTTGAGGAATCAGACAACACCTTCAACGAAGAGCAAGAGAATGCAATTAGGACTGTGGTTCAGAACCCTCACTTGGTAAAGCCTAATGGTAAGGTAAACATTAGGAAGCTATCAGGAGAGCTAGGCTTTTGCGCTGCAAAAACTCGGAAGATTTTAAACTCTATTAAGGAAAAAACCAACATCAATCTATAATGTTAGATCTACAAAAGAAAAGAGAAGAACTAGAGAAGAAATACCAGCGTATGTTTGACGCGCATTGTGCAAAGTACGGCAAGCATATCGCTAGTGAAGGCGAGTATCGAGATTCGGCTCAAAAGATTAAGGATCTTTACAAGGAGCTTTATGATGTAGCTCTCGAATTGGGAGACCCCCTTCCTTATTGGGTGTAATGAGCGATAATTTTTGGAGCGTACCTGACCATATCTGGGCGTATGATTGCGCGAGGTATATGACTGGACAAGATCTGCCCATTGGTCTTATGAGTGACTTGGATGATATGGAAAGGTACGCTTTCACAATGGGAGGCTCAATTCAATCCCGCCAGATTGTTGCTACGGCTATTGTAATGTACAGGAAAGTGAAAACTTTAGAGGTTAGAGTGGCCGAACTTGAGAAACAGCTTGAATCAAAGGAATGAGCTTAATTTCGTGGAAAACCGCCGAGTGTCCTGTTGTAGACACATATTTAAATCAACTTGATTTAGAGAATGCCACTCGTCAGAGGTCTGAGTGGTTAGATAAGGGAGAGCTTTCTCGCCCTGTCGAACCCTTCCTACAAAGAGAACATTTCTCTTTTGAGGATTGCACAAATAAGGCTTTCGACAGAGATTTGTATTTGTATTCTCTGAATGATGAGTATGATGAGCAGCTAACTAGCTTTGCTAAGTCCATATTCAAAGATAAGGTACGATTACTAAGTGAGGACTTTGAAGTTATTAGAACAGGGGTGCATTACTACCCTAAAAATGGATTCATGGGATGGCACACGAATTCAGATAAACCAAGATGGACACTATACATCACAAGAACATTAAAGGAAGGTAATTCTTTTTTTAGGTATCACGATGTTAAAACAGGTAATATAATAACCTCGTATGATGGTGTGGGGTATACTTTCCGAATATTCAAGTTAGGTCAAGGCAAAACTAATCAATTTAAACATTGTGTTTATACAGATGTTGATCGCTGGAGCCTAGGATTTCAAATTATAGGATAAATTTAAATGAGTAACAATAATATTTTTTCACAGTTAGGAGATGCAGTTGGAGATCTTGTTCACGATAAGCAACGGGCTTATGGCGATTCTTTTGGTAGGAGCGGTGAGTGCTTACGCCAGATGTTCCCAGAAGGAATCAACATCAATCAATACGACGATCTCCTCACTATTGCTAGGATCCTTGATAAACTTTTTAGGCTGGCAAACGATCCTACTGCTTTTGATGAGAATCCCTATAGAGATATTGTGGGATACGCACTACTCGGAATGAATCGACATTTAGAGAGTAGAGAAGGCGAAGAGGATCTTCCCGAGGTTACTTTAGAACCTCTTCCAGACTCACAGTTAATGTGATTTAGCAGTTCCACTTACGAAGTGCCTTGTTGATCCTAGAATCTGGATCATTGGCAGTCTTGGCACTCGTAAGTCTTTTCTTCATACCGCCCATTCTGGCGCAGAAGGATTTTCTACGCTTGGCTTTCTTACTACCTGCCTTCAATTTTGAGGGTTTGGTAGTAACAGCCATGCTTAATTTAGAACCTGGGTTAGCTTTTCTATAAGATGCAATACCTTTTTTATTCAACCCACCCTCTGGATTCTTTCCTGCTTTTCTCTGCCATGCAGGAGACTTGGCCTCACTAACCTTAACGCAGGAGCCTTTTGAATATGGTGTGGCACCTTTTTTGCGTCTATATCCTTTCCAACAACGCTTTTCTATGAGTTTTATAAGTCTCTGACGAGTCTCCTCTCTCATCTTTTTCTTCTTTTTACCACCTGGAGTTACTTTTCCACTACAAACTGCTGATGCATACATGTTAGCATACGCGGAAGGGTAAACAGCGAACTTGCTCTTGGCGGCTGCNTTACCTCTAGCACATANTTTCTTTTCTAACAATTGTCTGATGATGCTTTCGTTCATTTTCTTACTCTTCTTTGTGAATGTGGCAACATTAGTAGGCTTACCACCTGGATTTCCAGCAGCCCTNTTTCGCTTTACCGCTGATCTCTTTTGCCCTTTAGTCATGCGAGCAGCTTTAGCAGCAGGAACACACTTAGGGTATCCACTTCTCTTTTCGCCCTTTGATCTACCACAGGGCTTGTAACCGCCTCCCTTCTTGGGGGCACCAATATCCACCCATCTTTGCTTTACCCATTTTCTTAGATCTTCATCAAGATTATCCTCTGAAACGGAGATTTTCTCAAGAGACTTGGCTTGCGCCTTGTGCATTTTTGATGAGCCTTTTAATTGCTTGATTATTTTGTTTAATTTTCTTTTTGACATTGGGGCGACCTTCTGATATTATATAGGCATGAACATTTTCGTACTCGACAAAAATCCCTCTGTTGCAGCCTCCATGCATTGTGATAAGCATGTTCCCAAGATGATACTTGAGACTGCTCAGATGCTGTCCACGGCTCACCATGTGTATGATACACCACAAGCCCCTCTTGTCTACAAAAAAGCGTATTTAAATCATCCCTGCACCATCTGGATTCGTGAATCAAAAGCTAACTACGGCTGGGCTTGGACCTTGTACCATGAGCTTCTGGTTGAGTTTAGGAAGCGTCGAGGCAAGTATCACAAGTCTGGGGAGCTTATCCATGACCTTGCCCACACACCCTCTGAGATGCCCAATATAGGCCCTACCCCCTTCGCCCAAGCCATGCCCGATGAGTACAAGCAAGAGGACGCTGTGGAGGCTTACAGGGCCTACTACATGGGCGATAAGGCTGCCTTCGCCAAGTGGGAGTGGCCCACAGCCCAGACTCCCTACTGGTGGAAAAATTCTGAAGTTTCACTTGCATCTTAAGGATCCTGTGGTATAATAGGCGCATGACGAAAACGAACGAGCAAATGCTGAGAGAGAAGTGGCCTGATAGGGCCAAGAAGGCAGCCAACGGTAGTCGCAAGGAGGCTATATACCTCATGTGCATCAACTGTATTGGCTCCTCTCAAGAGGCAAGAAAGTGCGAAAGCGTCGAATGTTTCCTTCACCCCTACAGACCTGGGAGTAACCGATGACGATAAAGTTAGAAGAGAAGATTATCACTAAAGAACTCCATGCCAAAGCCATGGCATGGATGCAACAGGAAAGGCTAAGGGGAGTCGAGCAAGTACCCGATGCTTGGCTTGTGGAGGAAGCTGCTGATATTCTGTTTGAGTTGAATCAATGCTATAATGGAGCCATGAGCAGTTTTGTATACGACGAAGAGACAGGAGAGGTTTATTACTAATGAGTAAACTTAGGAATGGAAAGCTGAACCATGGTGATCGCATCGAGGTCTACCGCAACCTCCACAACGATACCTTNTCTATTCGNAGAAACGGTAAGGTAGTAAAACACCTTGCGAACTGGCAGAGCATCTTCCTGAAAGATGTGAAGTTCGCTGTGCAACCTGCTGGTAGAGAAAAGGTTCGCCGTGAAGGTAAGAAGAATGTTCACGCATTTATTAGAGGGACTTACCTCGCTCCTTCGACCTTCCCGCACACTACCTCTGAGTTCAAAGCTAAGTGTACTGAGTGGGTTACTTACAACCCGTACCAGAACGATCATTTTACCGCTACAGTTACTGACCCTGAAACCACTTTTACCAGTTACCAAGATGTGCATGAGGCCAAGTTGGTAACTCTTACCTACGGATATGTTTATGCCGCACTCTAAATTACCCCTAGACCAAAGAGCTACCCAGATCCATGAAAGGATGGGATTTCATTGGGACGCTCTGTGTAATGCTGCTTCTGAGTTGTACGCATTAGAAGAACACTATGATCTGCGTGAGGACTCTATCGAGATGATAGGTCACACTTACCACAATATGTATGAGCAACTTCAGAACTTGAAGTANGATATTGACGAAGCTGAGAACTGGATGTTCAATGGCTACAGCCTACAGGAGATTAGTGAAGATGATCTTGCAGAGGTCATGGGCTATGAAGGACAAAGAGAGAACTACGAGGACCATAGAGACAATGAGTGAACTCTGGAAATATAAGAAGCAGTTAGATTTATTCGATGAAGACTTAGAGAAACTCGGATGGGTAGATGATAGCCTTGCACAGTTTCTTACTGATGAGACAGAATGCTTTGATGACTGCCCAGAGATCGATAAGGCTAGAACTTTAATTCAAGAAGCATACGAGATTATTAAGGATTACCAAAAACTACAACTCTTATGGGTTGAGGAACAAACTAAAGATGAACATTAATGAAAACAAGTGGATCGAAAACCATATGGAAAGACCGATGATTAGCGAAACTCTTTTTAACACAGAGCGTTACGATGTTTTGCGTGAAAAAATGGTAGATGAGCTTATGGGAGATCAGATGGATATGCCTATTTCCTCTCTTTTGTCTATGCTAGAGGAATTCCTTTGGGATATGTTCCACAATATGAATGACCATGAGTTGCAGCACATGTATGATGACTTGAAGAGCGACAGCATAACTACATAAGGTATGGAACTATTATTATTTGCAATCATTCTGTTCATATCGAATGCGTTAGGAGTGTATTTCACTTTCAAAACATGGTATGGTAAAGAATCAGTAGGGGAGGTGCCTGTTATTTTTGATAAAGACGGCAATCTTCGTATTGATGAGGAGGAAATGAAAAAGGATGCAAATAATTAAGTACTTAGTAATATTCTTCTGGCTAGAGGCAATCTTGGTTCTATCTACAGGTTGTACAGCCCCTAAGCAGCGTAGAGGGGATTGGATGGAGCATTTGAANTACAAACAGTTCAATTTTAANCCACCCTCNATTCATTGGCGTAGACAAAATTATTATTCCAAAGAAGAACTGCATGAAATGTGGGCGGAGATCTATAATAGAACNAAGGAGAAATATAAAGATTGAAGATTTACATTAGTGGGCCAATCAGCCATGATCCCCTCCACGAACAAGCATTTGGNGCGGCAGAGGAGTATCTTAAGTTCTTGGGTTATCAGGTAGTTAACCCCATTCACATCCCTGAGAAGGAGTTCAATGGTCCTGACAAGGATGTTCAAAGATGGCACTACTACATGAGGGAATCTATCAAACTCCTTATGGATTGTGACCAAATTTATATGCTTGAAGGCTGGGAGGACAGCCGNGGAGCAAGACTAGAGCAGAAGATAGCNNTAGAGTTAGCTATGCCTAGAATGTACGAAAGTGAGGACATCGACCGTGTATGAATGGAAAATTAGAGTAGCAAATAGTTACAAAGAACTGGAGAAATTAGTTGAGCAGATTCAATCAGAAGGTTGGACAATCGAGAAGATCGATGTTAAGAGCATATCGGTTGTGGCTTACAAAGCGAAGAAAGCGAAGCCAGATCTCCTNGTCGAGCAGCAAGAAGANGGNATTAANNANCCTAACCCAANTACAGACTGGGATCGGGGAGATTATGGNCAACAANATTTCTGCTANNCANACNTGNATTAGTGATTATCTCATGGANCCNGANAGCCCNNTAGANGANTGGCNNCCNNTNTTTAAGATGGCATCAATGGGTTTCGCAGAGNTAGTAATGGAATCAGGNGAAATGAGCATNTGGNCNACACAANANCAAATGGATGCTTTTATGAANCTGGATGTGGATGATATAGTNGGAGATTAATNATGGATANAGTNCTAAAAACAATTTTNGGACTGACCGTAGTAGCCTGTATGATGATGCTTATGATGAGCATNGACANGCCAGTAATCAAGAAACTAAGCAGCTACAGAGGAGATCATTTCCCAGGTTTTGCAGAGTTTCGGATGCAAGAGATTGAGTGGGATGAATATGGTAATCTTATGCTTATGGGAGAGCCATACGATGTCCTCCTCAATGTAAACTACATCACCAGAGCATACCGTTTCGAGGATGCTAAGGAGACAGACTACTCTACTCTTATCTTCACCGAGTATAGTGAGAAGCCAATCCTTCTTCGTCAAGAGTACAAGGATGTNNTTAGCTCAATCAGGCGTGGAATGGAGGCNCAAGTTAAATGAGTTCTAATTATAAGTTTAANATTGGAGTCNTGATTGGTACTTTTCTTTTTGCGGCCCTGCTCTTGTGCAGNAGTTGTATCACTTATGTGAAGTATGAACCTCCCTATCCTGTGAGTGAAGAAGAGGTATGTGAAGAAGAACTACCTCCCTTGAGTCCCTTTGATCTTATCTCCGAGGAAGAAGAGTAATGAAGATTGAAATCGAAAGTAAGAAAATGCAGTTTTTGCTAGGTTTATTCCTAGGCTTTGGAGCCATGAGTTATGGTGCTATGTTTGTAACATATGTTTTATGGTTTCTTGGAATGATTGATTAACCNACNACTACTACATACTTATATGAAGTGGGTAGTAGTTTATTTTGTNGGACTTTTTGGTTTGACGCAATTGTTAGGGGGATGCAACTCCCCCGCCAAAACCCTTAACTTACTAACTCCAGATCGAATTGGGATAGGAAGAACAAAGGGTGTTATGTCTATGGAAGGTTTCTCTAATGGACATTATAGTGGTGGTTATGAAGATGGATGGCACCATGGAGAAGAATGGGGNGANACTTGGTCTCNTAGTGAGTTTTCAGGAGAGTCTGAAGCTGANATGATCTGGCTTGAGTGGGAACTACCTGCATGGAAAGAACCAAGTGATTATGATAACTTTTTGCGNGANAGAGTAAGGACCTTACAACTAGAAAAGACTTTACTTTTAGCAGAGAGATCATTAAAGCAGCAAGACAAAGTTATCAAACAGAAAGATACAGCAATCAAGAATGCTATGGACACGATTGATAATGCTCTTCGTAGAGAAGGACAGGAAGAGATGTGGCCTAAGAAATTAACGGAACAATACTAGAGGTTAGTACAAAATAACTATATAAGTTGAGTGTACAACCCACTCGAAAGGAGGTGATCTTGTGTCTAACGAATTACTGAAAAAACTTGGGCTAGGTTTACTGGCCCTTCTGGTTGTTTGCAATACTGTCCGTGTTCAGGGATTATCGAAGGAGGCTTGTAAATGCAAGGAAACTCTTTCAGCCATGAGATCAAGAATGGGAGAAGCAAGAAAAATGCAGCGCCCCGAACTTGGTCCTAGAATGGACAGAAGACAAGCTGAAAGACCCGAAAGAGGTAAAGAAGCTAAGAGAGGCAAACAACAAAAGAAAGAAACTAAATGATTAATAAATATAGTATTAATTTAAGGCAGTTTAATAATGGGGAGGTTGACACGATCAGCTTCCCCACTTTCGATCAATGCCTAATGTATGGACTGCACAAACTAAAGAAATCATTTGAAGCGGGAAGAGCTATAGTCCAAGCAATCACTATCAAAGATAAACACGGTAGGAAAATCATAGTTACTCCATCAGAGGGAGAGTTAGACTCACTTCATAGTTTCCATCATGGTAGAGCCAATACCAACGAGATCATTATCAAAAGGGATATTGATGATGGCAATAACTCTTTTCTTTTTTAACCTATATAATACATTAGGAGATAATTAGATGCCTTTCGGAGAAGTAGCTGACGAAGAGATTTGTTATAAGACAAAATGGATTGAGGGAACTGCTTATGCAGTAATGGATAAATTAGGTACACCTGAAGACTTCGGTGAAGAGCGTCTACCTATGAGGATTGTCCCAGTAGAAGAGGGTGGAATAGGGCAAGGTATCCTAAACTATATTGATCCTAATAAGTTCCAAGAAGAGTGGAGACTTTGTGTTCAAGGCAGATACTATGAAAAGTGTGAGTGCGAAGGTAGTGGTCCTGCTCCCGAAGGTTCTGATGCTGAAGGGGATTTATTTGGCGGAAGTTATCAGCCAGGACCTTGTGGTAGAAGTAAGAAAGATAGAATAAGATCAAGAGAGAATTGTAAATGTAAGAGTTCTTTCTTATGGAGTTCTAGCTCCCGACAAGGAGGAGAGAAACCTCAAGATGCCTACCCTCAATATGGATATGAAATTACCTTCTGTTG
>FUFK010042705.1_pt1 | contig 13190 bp, 18 predicted proteins | sample 1021851 | NCBI WGS metagenome assembly FUFK01 (sample SAMEA51879418, study PRJEB19060) | metagenome | reverse complement strand
AAAGGAGCTGGTGCAAGTTACAAGACATATTGTAATGCACTCATCAGATCAGGAAAATATAAACCAACATATGATGGGTACATGAAACACTTTGAAAACTATTGGAGAGATAAGGTAGTTGGTAAAGTAAAAACAGAAAAGACAAAGGAAATTAAAAGAGAGATTGGTGAACAATTATACAATGAAATGAGGTCTCTCAAAAAGTTTCTAACAAACCTAACATTTTTTATGGGACACTTAGTGATTGCAAAGCAAATGGTTATAGATGTCCTAAATAGAGTAAAGAGTATAGGAACATTTAATAAAACTGCAAATGGTTTTGAGGTAGTGAACCCCGAAGGTTATGTTGCAATCGATAGAAAAGGAAGTGCAGTTAAACTCGTAGATAGAATGGAGTTTGCATATAATAACTTTACTGCACAAAAGAATTGGGACAAATGAAGACATTTAATAATTTCATATCAGAAGCCAAAGAGAAAAGTGCAACTTTTACATTTGGTCGTTTTAATCCACCTACTACAGGACATGAGAAACTTGTCAAAAAACTCCTGTCCGTTGGTCGTGGAACAGATGTATTATTGTTTTCCTCACACTCAAATGATAAAAGAAAGAACCCACTAAACCACAGAGACAAAGTAAAATATCTTAAGAAGTTCTTTGGAAAGATTGTAGTAGATGCAAATGTAAGAACTGTATTTGAGATTTGTAACTTCTTACAAGAGAAGAAGTATGTAAATGTAAACATGGTTGTAGGATCAGACAGAGTAAAAGAGTTTGAAATGTTGATTACAAAATACAACGGAGTCAAAGCAAGACATGGTTACTACAAATTCAAGAACATAAACATTATATCAGCTGGAGAAAGAGACCCCGATGCAGATGATGTATCAGGAATGTCTGCAAGTAAGATGAGAGAGTTTGCAGAGAAGGGAGACTTCGAAGGATTCAAAGACGGTGTACCATCAAAAGGTAAGAACCTTGCAAAGAAACTATACGATGATATTAGAAAAGGTATGGGTATCAATGAAGGGACTTTACCACAATACATGATAGAAGATTTAATTACAGAAGGTGTATATGACCCAGGCATCTTCAAAGCTGTGTTCCTTATGGGTGGGCCAGGCAGTGGTAAATCTGCAGTTGTAGATAAACTTGCACTGAAAGCTCTAGGTCTTAAGTTAGTAAACACAGATAAAGCATTTGAGAATGGTCTTAAGAAAGCAGGATTATCTCTTGATCTAAGAGGTGCAGACTTTGATAAGGTTGATCCGATTCGTGCAAAGGCAAAGAAGATCACTGGTAAGAATATGGATGCATATATCAGGGGTAGACTTGGTATGATCTTTGACACCACAGCTGCAAACAAATCTAAGATTGTAAGTTACAAAAAGTTACTAGACAAATTAGGATACGAATACAAAATGGTATTTGTAAGAACCAGTCTAGAGAATGCACAAAAAAGAAATGATATGCGTGCAAGAAAATTACCTCCTGAGATAGTAAAAGGAGACTGGGAAAAAGCTATGAAATCTGCAAAGGAATACAAAAGTCTATTCAAAAAAGATTTCATAGAGATAACAAATGATGATACAGTTCAAGCATTAGATGCAAAAGCAAATCAATTGTTCAGTAAGATGATGACATGGACTTCAAAGTATCCAAGTAATAAACAAGCTCTCAAGTGGAGAGAACGCATGTTGTTACGGAAAAAGGGATAAATACTATTATGGCTGCAAAGAAATACAGAGAAATTAAAAAGGAGTTCCCTATAGAAGAGGGTAAACTCGTATCTGATTTTGAAAATATTCTATCCAAAATTATGGATGATCTTAAATCTAAGTTAGGTAAAGAATATAAAAAGAACTCAGAGAGAGGTATTGCAATGATTAATACAGTCGGTGCAATGGTAGGTGCAAAGGTCACAGATAAGAAACAAAGTAAAGGTAGACTATTCCTTAAGTTTGGTGATGACATAGAAGAGAAGAAAGATATGACTGCAATCTCTTCATGGAAGAAGAAGATAAAGAAAGTTAAAGGTCTTACTAAACAACAATTACAAGTATTATCACAATTACCTACACCAGTTATTACCTCTCTAATCAATCAAGTCGGTATGGTTGTAGCAGGTGATGAGAATATACAGGAAGACGCAGCTGTAGACGCTGCAAATCTCAAGGCAAAACAAACCGAAGAGATGGAAAGACTCAAAGAAAAACAAGTTGCAGAGATGGAAGCTCTCAAAGATAGACATGCAAGACAAATGGATGCAATCAATCTACAGAAAGAGAAAGAAGCTGCAAACAAACAGATAGAAGCAGAAAGAGAAGCTGCAAGAAAGGCTGCACAAAATGAATCTCTAGAAGAAAAAGCACCCGATACAGAAGATGCAATGAAGAGACATAAAGCAGGCAAAGCTGGATTCGGTGACATTACACATTTAAAAGCAAAAGGATTGATTCCAAGATCAGATGGAACTAAGAGAAAGTCACCAAAGTACGAAGACAAAGAAGAACAAGATCGAGATGTAGGTAAGAATAAGGGTACACAACCTAAGAAATACTACAAAGGTTTAGANAAAGANACCAAACAGAAAAGAGATGCACACTTCAAACAAGGTAAGACNGGCCCTGCACCAGGCGACAAAGATGATGAGGGTAAACCTATCAAGACAAAGAAGTCTGTCCATACTAAGAAGTTTCAAAAAATGTTTGGTGAAAAACTAGGTAAGAATGCAGACGCAGGTGATTATGTAAAAGATTTCAGGAAGTCAGATGCACCACAATTTAAAGGTAAGTCTGATAAGAAGATTCAAAAGATGGCAATCGCTGCTTATCTAAGTAAAAAGGAGAAATAACACATGTGTTCATGTTGCAAATGTTGTAATTGTAATTGTTGTTAAGGGGATAATATGAGTGAACATAAACTAGGAACTGGTAATAAGAACGATAACGGTGTACTAGAACAAGGAACTGATGAGATTGTAAAATCATATCAGGAAGATACCCCTGGCCAATCAGTTGATGAATACATAAAAGAAAAAGAAAAAGCTTTCCACGAACAGAAGAGTGAAGTTAAAAAGAGATTCAAAGATGTATTCGGTAATCCACTAAAAGGTTATCCAGCAAACGAAGATTTCGAAGTAAAAGAGATTAAAGAAGATACTGTTCCCTTTGCAATACCTGATTACCCTATGCAAAGAGTAGATATCAAATATACAGATGGTACTTGGGCAGTTGGTGAAGAAGAAAAAGCATATGAATATGATGCAAGTAAAAGTGGTGAAGAAAATATGAAACTCATGGGTGATGAAGTAAAGGCAGACAGAGCTGAAAGATGAAAACCTTTAAAGATATAATGATTCAGGAGACTCTTGACGCAATGCAAGAGAACAAGGATAGTATATTCGACAATCCTTTTAGACTCGGATCAGAAATGTTCTTCCAAACAATCCACGAAGCACGAAGACTACATTTAGAGGGTAAATACCGACCTACTGCAGTAGATAAGAACCTTTTAAAGACAGATTTAGGAGAGTTTGCAGAGTACGAGGGACAACATGTACCATTAGATTGTCCTATGCATGAAGAGAAAGATGTAGAACTCAACTCACCAAAGAAAGGTGGCCCCAAGAAATACTATGTTTATGTAAAAGACAAAGATGATAAGATCAAGAAGGTAACATGGGGAGACACCACAGGACTNAAAGTAAAATTAGGAAATAAAGCTGCAAGGAAATCATTCGCTGCAAGACACAAATGTGACACTGCAAATGACAAAACAACTGCTCGATACTGGGCATGTCGTTTACCTCATTATGCAAAACAGTTAGGTCTTTCAGACGGTGGGAACTTTTTTTGGTAAACTATATAATATAAGGAAAAAGGTATGACACGACCATATACCGAAGAACTTTTAGAAAAACACGGAACGAGTGAAAAATACAGGGTCAGAACATTTGACCAAGACCTAGAAGACAGAGAATTAATCTGGCATAGGGACGAAGACACTCGTAGAGTCACAGTTTTAGGGGGCGTGGATTGGAAACTCCAATTAGATAACGAGTTACCAAAGACTTTAATTGTAGGTCATAGATATGCAATACCAAAGTTAAAGTATCACAGAGTAATAAAAGGTGAGGGAAACCTCATTATAAAGATAGAGAATATATAAATAATACTGTTATGAGTTATAAGTCAGAAAACTGGAAAGAGAAACTAGAGCAAGTCCGTAATCATATCGCACTGAAAGAAGGTTCAGTGGAGAAGACTGCAGACGAAATTCTAGAATCTCAAATTGAAGAAGAACTTGCAAATTCATTCATTGAAGAAGAACTAGAAGAAAAAATCGTAGGAACTGGTGAAGCAATCAGTAAAATCTTTAAGACTAAAGATAAAAAAGAGATTGACGGCATTGCAAATCTCATGAACATGACAAGTACCAAAGTTCTTCAAGCAATGCAGAAACAAAATCCAAAAGGTTTCAAGAGAATGGCTGCAAAGATGGGAGAACTCCCAGCTATGGAAGAAGTAGAAGAACAAGTTGTTGAAGAGAAACAATCAGTTGAAAAGACTACAGAAAAACTCGTAGAAAGAAACATGTTGGGTCGTCTTGCAAAGCAGTTGAAACTCAACGAAGAAGGTAAACAAAAAATGTTTACATACTTTGAAAAAGGAGAATTAAACCAATGATACACGACCTACCAAAATCACTAGTAGAAGATTCAAGAAAACTTCTACAACAGGGAGCAGATTACGAAGAGTTCTTTAAGAAAGCACTAAAGAAATTTGGTGTGGACTCTCCAGCAGATTTTAAATCAGACGAAGAAAAGAAAAAGTTTTTTGACTATGTAGATAAAAACTACAAAGGTAAATCAGAAAGTGTCAAAGAATTCTATAGAGGATATCTATTAGACGAAGGTGCTTTGAACTATGTCTACTTCGACAAAGCAGAAGCAAACAAATTCAAGAAAAAAATCGAACCATTTGTAGATTCAGTAGAAATGGAAAGAAGTGTTGCAGGCCATTTCAATGTAAGGGTTAAAGGTGAAAAGAAAGACCTTAAAAGAGCAACAGATATTGCAATCAAAATGTCAGAGGAAATAGAACCTCTAGGTGAAGCAAAGAAGGGGAAATACAAATCAAAAAAGTCCAGTAAGATTACATCTGAAATCAACAAAATCCTTAAGAGAGAAAAGAAGGGTGGATATGATGATGTAGTCAAAGGAATCAACCAATTCATGAAAATGTTTAAATCAGGACTAGAGACTGAAATGTATGACGACATGGAAATACTAACTAAAAGAAGTCTTAAATCATTAGATAAAATCTTTAGTGATATGGAATCACAACCAAGAGACGAGATTGCAGCTATTTTAGATAAACATGACCCCGACTTATACGATATGATATTTGGATTTTAAGATATGAATATATTCCAAGAGTTAAAAGAAAAGAAAGTTCTAGACAAAGACGGTAAAGTCGATGCATTAGGGCCTTATGGAAGACAAAAACTTACAGGTCGAGAAGTATCTGCATACTTTAAAAAGAACAAAGTAAGAGATGCAAAAATTAAGAAAGCAGTCGAGGTTGCATTAGACCTTGGTGGTGCAATGTCAGTTGCACAAAAAGAAATCAAAAAATTCTATGGGAATAAAATCCTCAAATTCAAAAGAAGTGCAACATGCACTCAAGTATGCAAACGAATCATTCGAATTTAATAATATAGTTGGTCTTTTAGACGAATCATTATTAATAGAAGGTAAAGACCTTATGCCTGATATCAAAGATATTGTTGATAGAAAACAACATAAAAAGGTTGGTGGTATAGTGGTTGATATGTTTACTGCTTCAATGATTTCTCAAATCTATGACAAGGTAAATGACAGTAATAAGAAGAAAATGGAGAAAGCAAATATCCATACTCTTGTCGACCTTGCACAAAGAATGATGAGAAAGTCCGAGAACGACCCACTTAAGGAAGAAAAAAAAAATCTAGACGAATCACCTGATAAGTCTCTCAAAAAGAAAGCAGAAAAAACAGGAATGCCATTCGGTATTCTAAAACAAGTGTTCAATCGAGGAGTCGCTGCATGGAAGACAGGACATAGGCCTGGAACTACACCAGAGCAATGGGGACATGCAAGAGTTAACTCCTTTGTCACCAAATCAAAAGGAACATGGGGTGGTGCAGACCAAGACCTAGCAAAGAAAGTCCAAGGTAAATCCGAAGAGATAGAAGAGAATTACAAAGATGTAATCAAAATGTATCCTAGAGATAGAGAATGGAAGAAACTTATCACGAAACATAAAAGACACATAGATGCATTCAGAAACGAAAAGAGACAAAAAGATTTACCTAAAAGAGTCGAAGACGAAATATTAGATTGGGCAATAGACGCAGGTGAGATTAGTAATAAGGGTGAAGTGGAAGACTTTATCCAATCTATATTAGACGAAGGATTCAAAAGTGATGCACAGAGAAGAGCTGCATTTGCAAGTGGATACAAAGCAAAAGGTAAAAAAGGCAAGAAAGAAGATATAGATTTAGACGAAGGTAAAATGGGTCAATTACTCATGGATATCCAACAAGGAGCAACTGCAAAAGAACTTGCAAAATCTTATAAAATACCTTTAAGTGTTGCAAAAGATTTCTTAAAAGATTACTACATGAATAAGAGAAACAACAGAAAAGCTTATGAATCTGTTATGGATTCATATAGAAATATGATTGTAGAAAAGAAAGAAATGAATCCAAAAGTAATCGAAAAGATTGCAAAGTTAACAGATAGAAACGACCACAACGAATCATTACTATTACTTGCAAAGGAATTGAAAGATAGAGAAGCAATCAAACTACTAGGTAGCATCAAAGATATGCATAAAGTATATGGTCATATGCCTAAAGAATTGATAGATTTAAGAAACAAAGTTTTCGATAATTTAATGAGACAATCAAAAAGTAAATATGCAAATCATAGTGATGTATATGGTGCATTATAATGAACAAGACCGAGAAGGCAATAGAAAAAATTCTAACAACAGACGGAAGAACTAAACTCTTCAAAGAGAAATTAAAAAAGTTAGGATATGTAAAACAAGATACCATTGAGACAAGAAAAGTCCTCGAAAAAGTCGGAGACTTTGGAATGATGTCAGACGGTGGTAATAAAAAGGTTGCTCGTGCAGTTGCAAAATCGAAGAACGAGAAAGAACTTCGACAAAAACTGGAGAAAATATCTACAATGAGTGGAGGTAAATACTCTGAAGCTCAAGAAGATGAAGTCATAGATAGAGCAATAGATGCACTAAATTCAAAGGCAAGAGGGACTCAATTGAGACCTGATGCAAATATGTTAGTGCAATTAAGGAAGTTCAAGGACACCAATAAAGACGGTAAGGTCAGAACAGACGACATGAAAGACATGAAGGTGAAAGCAGACGATGCAGTCAAAGTTCATGACACTTTAATGAAGGTTCGAGCCCCCGTAAGAGATAAATACTTGAGACTTTTACAAAAAGATGTAAAAACATTTAAAAAGACCTTTAAGGCAATATTAAAGGTTGCAAAATAAAGAGAGGATAGAAATATGGCATTATGGGGAGTATCAGACGCAGACGAAAGTAAACCAAAATGGCTTTCAGATGCAGATAAGAAAAACTGTGTCGCTAAATCAGAAGGTTGGGTTCTAAAAAAGACTGTAGGTTCTAGAAATCTTACAGAGATTTTAGTTGCAACTGGAGCTGACCTATCAGTAGGTATCGGACAAGCTGATATAACAAATATCGATTTCGTTTCTACAGCATTTGATAAATCAGATGGTGGAACTTTATCTGTTAAAGTTATATTCAACGAAGATGTCACTGTATCAGGAACACCTCAATTGACTGTCGTTAATGACAACAATGCAAACCACACATTATCATATGCTAGTGGTTCAACAACTAACGAACTTGTATTTGAACTTGCAATAGGTGCTAACAATGCAGCTACAGACGCAGGTGATGTATTAAGTATTGGTGCAAATGCAGTTTCATTAAACGGTGGAACAATTGTAGACTCTGTTGGTGGTGGAAACGCAACTATCACAAACAGTGGTGCAATAGGAACAGCTGCTGGAACAATTACTGTTTCTGCATAATTTAGAGGATAGTTATGAAAATTAAAGTATTAGGTTCAGAAGCTGCATGTGGAACTAGCACAACTAATGGTTCAAACTTTGGAAGTGCAACACATGTTAGAGTCATAAATTCAGGAACTACAAATAGATTAGTTTCTGTAGAAACCAGCGCAAATTCACTTATAGGGACATTTACTCTAGGTGGAGGTGCAAGTGAAATAATAGTGAAAGACCCAAGCGACGAGGTATTCGCTGCAAATGCAGAAGTCCTCGGAGTTGGAATAGCAGTGGAGCAATAATGAAAAATTTTAAAGATTTTATACTAGAAGCACAAGGATTTGATTTAAGAACAGCAGGTTTTGTTCCCTACGAAATTGACGATAGTGAAGTAAAAGACAGAGTCAATGCACTATTAGGTCATGTTGCAGTATCAGAATACTTAAACCCTAAAGCTGCAGTAGAACAAATGAAAGCCAAACTCTCACAAATCGGACTAAATCCCCAGGCTGCAGATGAGGATTTAGACTTTACATTAGAAGAAGGTGAATTTAGTCTTGCATTTTCTAAATTCGGAGAAATCACAGGGAAGTCTGTTGACACACCTATTGACGAATTCGAAAAAGAAGAGAAGATTATTAACCTCAATGTAAAGTATGAACAACTAGATAATGGTTGTTATAAAGTTTACGGTTCATTAGATTAAGGAGTCGTGTCCAATCTACAGTGATTAATCTCACTGCTAGAACTGTGAACTTTACCCTTCGGGGTGTTATACATACTATTACATTATGAGTCTATTTGATAAATTAACAGCAAAAAACTTTCAGGCATATGCAATGAAGCATTATGATGACCCCCAGTGTCAGGACTTGGAAGACTTTCAAGAAGACTTACGAAGATTCAGATACCTCAAAAGATTACTACATAGATACCACACAAACGGTGAGTTAAGAGAAAGACTCATGTTAAATCATATAATATGTCTATTCAATGTGTTTGGATATCATGCATGTATGAGAATGTTAGAGTTTAAAATCAAAGACGATAACTACTGGACTTCAATAAAAACCATGTTATTATATCTCGGTTATGTCGAGAACTCATGGAAGACAGATATAGACATAGACTTAAACCTTGCACAGCGTTTAAGAGAACTTTAAAAATACCTAAATAGTTGTATGAGAATCGTAGATACACTAATAGTTTTTCGCATACTTAAAATGTTGGTCACACCATTTAAGAAACATAAAGCCTTTAAGTTTGGTTTTATTGATAAAGACGGAAAAAGAATCAAAAAAATAGAGGACGAGAATGGGAAAATGGTTAAGAACAATCCCAAAACTAGAATGGAGAAGTCTTCCCTAACTCTATTACATAGACTAGTATTTAATCTTAAGAGAATCATAGAGAAAGTCCCTTTCGGTAAAACACAATTTGCCTCATACGCAGTTGCATTACTACTACTCAAGGAACATACAAATTTAAGTGATGAACAAGCAGAAGAACTATATGAGAAGTTCTATCGATATCTAAAAGACAACGATAAACTAAATCCCGACCATATCACAGAGGCACTCGACTTTGCAGATTTACAGGAGAACACAACATATAGATTAAGAAGAAAACTCCACCAAAATGACGAAATATATAATGAAAAAACAGAGTGTCTAGTCAAGAGTTTTAAAACTAAAATCTATGGTATTGACATATATGAAGGATATGTCAATGCAGATAAAGTATATGTGTGTGCAGACGATGTATATTAAAGAAGTATTAGATATAGACAATATGATTTTCAAACCTATCGAGGATTTGAAAAAAGTAAAGTATAAAAAGATAGAAATATTTAAAGACGGTTGGCAAAAGATTATGTTGGGAGCTCCACCAAAAGGACAAGAGGTGGTGAAAGAACTAAAAGAAATACAAAATTACATAGAGACTACAACAGACGAACAGAAACAACAATATATTAATTGTGATGAAGACGCTTCGTATTACATAAAACAATACATGGAAGACCATGATTTAGATTACGAAGAAGATAACATAGAATACATAGAAGAACAATGTTCACCTATCATAAGACATTATAAAAATCATTTCAATCGTGCAAGACCATATCAAGTTGCAGACAAATTGAAAATGGATTTAGATAGATTCAATACAGAAACAAGTAAATCACCTTCATATCCTAGTGGACATACAGTTCAACCTTTTGTGGTTGCAGAGATTTATAGTAGACTATATCCACAACACAGAGCTGGACTTATGAAAGGTGCAAAAATTTGTGGATTCGGGAGAGTTTTAGCAGGATTACATTATCCTTCTGATTATGAAGCTGGTGTTAAACTTGCAAAAGAATTAGGAGAGTATCTAGATTATGATATAAAAGAAGATGCACCCGTGAATTCAACAGGAGCTGGTATATCAATGGCTCCTACAGCACTTGGAAGGAAAAAGAAAAAGAAAAAATTTGATATCTACACCCGTTAAATTATGGAAAGATTCTTAAACTATCTTGCACTTGCGACATCTTTGGGTATCGCTGGTATCGCTGCATACTTTTCAGTTATAGGTATGGCAACCATATTTGCTGGAGCATTTATGGGAACTGTAGTTATGATGACTGCACTAGAGTTTGGTAAGATAGTCACTGCAACATATCTACACCTATTTTGGGATAGACTCAACTACATGAAATATTATCTAACACTATCGGTGTTTATACTCATGTTGATTACCTCACTTGGTATATTTGGTTATCTATCAAAGGCAAACATAGAAACAACACTTGTAGGAGACTCTTACACACTAGAAATGTCTATAATTGATAAGAGAATCGGTGCAAAAGAAGCACAATTAGATAGACTAGAAGAAAGAGTTGCAAACCTTGATAATATTATTGCAACTGCAAGACCACAGGATAGAAACTATATCGACAGAAGACAGAGAGACGAGAGAATAGAAATTGCAAATGATATTGACATAATAGTAGATGATATAGTAAAATTAAATGAGGATAAATTACCTTTACAGAGACTACAATTAGAACAAGAGGGAGAAATAGGGCCAATCAAATATGTTGCAGAGGTTATATACGGACAAGACGAGTCTGTCAAGTATCTTGACAATGCTGTAAGNTGGGTCATTTTTGCCTTGATTTTTGTATTTGACCCGCTGGCAATCCTATTATTGATAACTTCAGCTGGATTGATTGCAAGACCAAAAGGTAAACTTACACCACCAGTCGTAGAGAACAGATATGTCCTACAAGTTCCTAAAAAGAAGATTGAAGAAGTAAGAAAACCCTCTTGAAAAAACACCACATCTATAGTATTATAGATGTATGCTATGGTTGGAAAGAAAATACCTTTCGCAAGTCGTATCTCTTTTGGATATGGCAAAGTGGAAGAATGAAAACACACTGAATCACAGGTGTCCCTATTGTGGGGATTCTGCAAAAAACACATACAAAGCACGGGGATATCATTTCCAAGTCGGTCAAAACTTTGTATATAAATGCCACAATTGTGGTAAGTCAACTTCAAGTGTAAACTTTCTTAAAGACCATTTCCCTATGATACATAAGGAATACATTAAAGAATGGTTAAAAGAAAATGGTAAAGCACCAAGACAGAAAAAAATGCCAAGTGCAAACGAATTTAAGTTCACTCCGCGTGAAGAAGTTCTAAATATGAAGAGAATTGATTTGACAGCAGTCTGTTTCCGTGCAAACGAGAAAGAGGTTGCAAGGGACTTTCTAGAATCTAGAAAGATACCTGAATCAAAGATTCAAGATTTGTGGTTTGTCCCTCAAGCACAATCTCTAGGTCTCTTATCAAACAAATATAAGGACAGAGTTTTGGGAGACGACCCACGAGTCGTAATACCATTCTTCGATGAGAGTGGGGAATTAGTCGGTATTAGTGGTCGTGCAATCAATGATTCACCACTACGATATTTGACCATGAGATTCCTAGATGATGTTCCACTCATCTATAACATTGATAAAGTGGACAAATCAAAAACTATCTATGTCACAGAAGGGCCAATAGATAGTTTATTCCTTCCCAATGCAATTAGTGTTGGTGGAAGTGATTTCAAAAAGATAGATGATAGTATAAAAGAGAATGCAATACTCATTTATGACAACGAACCAAGAAATACAGAGATATTAAAAAAGATTAATGAGGTTATAGACCTCGGGTGGTCTGTGTGCATTTGGGACGATAGAAGGGTATCAGATATAAAAGATATCAATGATATGGTTCTAAATGGTTTGAGTCAAGATGAAATAGTAGATATAATTACTTCTAATACTTACAGTGGCCTTTCTGCAAAAGTTAAGTTAAAGGAGTATGCAAAAGCATGAATGGGGAAATCAAAGTCGTCAAGTCAGACGGGTCAAAAGTTGAAATCAATCTAGACAAGATACACAAAATGGTTCATAAAGCTTGTAAGAGAATTACAGGTGTATCAGAATCATTAGTAGAAATGAACAGTGGTATACAGTTTTTTGACGGTATCACTACAAAAGAAATACAAAAGATACTTGTCAAAAGTGCAAGTGATTTGATATCATTAGAGAATCCTAATTATCAGTTTGTGGCTGCAAGATTATTACTCTTTGGAATTCAGAAACAAGTATTCAACACAAAGTGGAAGGACGCAGAGATATATCCACCACTCAAAGATATAGTAAAAAGAAATATAGACTATGGTGTATATGATAAAGATATACTATCATGGTATACAGACGAGGAGATTGATAAGTGTGATACATTTATCAAACACTCAAGAGACCTAAACTTTACTTATGCTGGACTACAACAGATTGTAGACAAGTATTTGGTTCAAGATAGGTCAACAGGAACGGTGTATGAAACACCACAGTTCATGTATATGTTAATATCCATGACACTTTTTAAAAACTACGACAATGAAATAAGGTTAGACTATGTCAAAAGATACTACGACGCAATCAGTGGATTCAAAATTAATATACCAACACCTATCATGGCGGGAGTTCGAACTCCTTTACGACAATTTGCATCGTGTGTGCTCGTTGACACAG
>FUFK010038415.1_pt1 | contig 13192 bp, 31 predicted proteins | sample 1021851 | NCBI WGS metagenome assembly FUFK01 (sample SAMEA51879418, study PRJEB19060) | metagenome | reverse complement strand
TAATTGAAAAATTATTTAATGAACAAGAAACAAGTATTGAGAAAACAGGAGGACAAAATAATGTCAACAAATGGTAATGCAAAACAAAAAGATTGGGTATTGTTTCCTTATGATGCCAACAATGAAAAAGCCATCAAAATTGATTTCTCAGGTAATGTTACTTTAGACAATGGTAATAAAGGAACTATCTTAGGTGTCAAAGGACAATCTAAAGATGGTAATACGAAATTCCTTAAAATATTTGCTCAGGTTGGAGTAGTATTTAGAGGTGACGATAAATTTACAGGTGAGATGAACTATCCTGATGCTGGTGGACAAAAAGGATTAATAGGTTGGTTAAACGATCAAGGTACTATACTTTCTGGTTATAAAAACGATCCTAAACCAAAACAACCAAAACCGCAGAGTAAACAATCATCATTTGTTTAAGTGAAAGTTGTTTATTTAGTTTTAGCTTTATTGACAGGTGAGAGTTATGTTTTACACAAGGTTAAGTTTGAAACTACTCTCACTTGTGATGAGATACATGAGGCAGTAATTGAATTTAAAGAAATAGAAGATAGGACATACCCAATATACAAAAACAAAGTTGCTTTTGCACATTGGTGTTTAGACGAACAAGGAAATTATTATTTAGGTGCAGAATATGAATGACAATGTAAAATTTATTAACGAACTAGAAAGATTGCTAAACCAAAAACAAAATGACTATGGCGATTTTGACCATACCTCTTATGTAATGGTTGGTATATTAGAAAAATATTTATCAGTTTATAACAATGTTGAGGTCAAAGTACCTTTAAAAGTATTTGGTTTATTTATGATTTTTTTAAAATGTTGGAGAGTCATGCAATCCAAAGAATACAAAAAAGATAACTTTGATGACATAAATGGATATACAGAACTATTGAGGAGGCTAGTAATAAATGAGCAAAAAAAGGGGTAAAAGACCGATGACACCAAAGATGTTGAAGCTATTGCAATTTATTAAGAATTACACTAAAAAGAACAAGTATAGTCCAACTTTTTCAGAAATGGCAATAGAGTTGGGTTATAAAAGTAAAAATTCTGTTTCTTCTTTACTAAAAAAATTAGAAGAAAGAGATGAAATAAAAAGAGATTATGCAGGTTATAGTCGGAATATTGAAATAAATGGTTAAAGTATTAAAAACATCTGATCTTGAGTTAGCTGCTAATTTCGAAGAAATTTTTGATGGTGCAACTGTGCAAGAGGCAACAGAAAAAGCACATAATCAAAAAATGCCTAGTGAGTCTGCAAAAGTAAATATCACCGATACCAGACTTGTTAAGGCACACATTAAACTAATCGGTGAGGAGAATGATGAGCTTAAGAAATAGCAATGTTCGACTTTACACAAAGCTAGACCAAGCACATAAAAAGATATTTGGTGCTAAAGATAAGGGAAGGCAGTGTGTTCATACTCTCAAAGCATTCAAAGAGTACAATCAGTTGTACCGAAGAATTGTTGAGGCAGAGAACAAAGATGCTAGATTTTTATATACTTAATTGAGTATATAGGAAAAGTTGCATTAATACTTAAGGGATTCTATACTCTAAATTAAAGGAAGGAAAAACATGAAACTATCACCTAAAGCAAAAAAGAACCTAGAAGAAGATAATCAATTTTATATTGATCTTGGAAAGAAACTAAGACTTGCAAGACGAACTAAGATAAATGAGTTTACTGGTAAAGCTAAGTTTGTAAGTTTAGTTCAAGTAGCAGCAGCATTAAAAACTACTTATCAACAAATCGGTAAATATGAAAATGCTGAGAACCGAATACCATTAGTTAATTTAGTTAAGATTAGTAAATTTTTAAAAAAACCTTTAAGTTTTTTCTTAGATGATTGGGTTTATGAAGAACAAATAATTGCTAAACAATTTAATGACGCATACACTAAAGAATATGAAAAGTTACAGGAAAACAAATAATGTTTGTACCTGTATTAGAAAAACTTAAAAAAATAAATCCAACCGCAGATGAGTATGATGAGTTTGAGCATTACAAAACAATCATACCTAAAATGATTGCTAATGGTCATGCAGCTCATCAAACAATACCAGGTTATGAAAATTGTAAACCAGAGATAGAAGCATTTAGATGGTTCGATGGTATCAATATTCCTGTGCATGGATATATAGATTTAAAAGGAGATAAGGTAATTATTGAGGATAAATGCAAGTTTCCTAGAAAAGGTAAAATTAAAAAAGATGGCACTAGGTCTTGGTTTACCTCAAAGTTACCTGAAGACAAACCTGAACCCTACAACCTTTTACAAGTAGATTTCTATTGGTCAGTATTCAAAGTGCCTGTGTATCTTTGTTATATCAATGAAGAAACTTTTAAAGTATTTCATGCAGGTAATTGTGATGAACTAAAACCTGAGAACATAGAAAAGAGAATACCAAAGATTATTCAAAGATGTAAAGTAAGACAAAACTTAATGCAGTTAAGCAACGATGCAAAAGTAATTAAAAACTATATCCAACCTCAGTTCGATCATTATTTTTGGCGGAACGATTTAGATGAAAATTATTTGCAAGATGCAATAAAATTTTACGAAAGCTAAAAACACTAAAAAACCCAAAAAGTGTTTTGTTGTCGCACCAATCCTGAAACACCCTAAAATTTCAATCGTCTAGTTTTTAATAAAAATATTTTTTTTCAAAATTTTGAAAAACCCAATGTGGTATAATGGGTTATGAAAAAAAAACAGGGAGGAAAATATGAGTCATGAATGGAAGCACCCAAGTTACTATAAAGAGTTAGCAAAGGTAAGAAAAGAGTTTGAAGAAAACTCTGAAGAAAAAAACAAAAAAGAGGAGGAGCAAGATGATGAATAAAGATCCATTAAGTATATTACCTTACAGGACAAGAATGGAAATCAAATATAATGAGGTCAATAGTTATTGGGATAAACAAAACATTCCTTATGTAACTAGAGTTGAGGCAGAAAAAGCTGTCAGAAAACTTATGTTTAAATTTGGAAAACCAAAATTTGCACCACCTTATATTAAATCAAACATGATTAAATTTAGGTCTGTAAAAGATGTTTGGTATAAAACTTATGTTTGTTTATCTGGTGATCCGACAAGTCCAAATAAAGGATGGAGAGATATTGTTCATTTAATATCTCATAAGGTTTATAGATACAGACATGGCTTTACCAAAAATAGACAAAATGGTTTTAGTCCTCATTCAATTCAACAAGCTGAACTTGAATTGGAAATGGCAAAGTATGTTGTAGATCAAGGATGGTTAAATGGTGTTTTAAAACCTAAAGTTGTTATCTTATCTAAAGATGAAAAACGAAAAAAGAAACTAGAACACTATCAAAAACTAATAAGTAAATGGCAAACTAAACTTAAGTTGGCTAATACTTTTATTAAAAAATATAATAAGAAAGTAAAATATCTTCAAAAATAATTTAGAATAGGCAGTCTGAAATATGGCTGCCTTACCAATCAAATTTTTTTTCATCTTTTAATTGTTGCTCAACACTATTTAAAACTTTTTGTTTGAGGTCATCATCTTCTTTCATACATTGATAATGAGCATGACCACCATCATAAAAAGAAACAAAGCTATCGGTATTAATTAATTCTTTATGACAGTAGCGACAAAATCCAACTGTAACAATTATTTGTTTTGATTTAACCCAAGTCTTTTTCTTAGGTTTTGGCATAGTTAGGTTTTTTACCTTTTCTTGACTTTCTTTCAGCTTTCTTTTTTCTTGATACCGCAGCTCTCCTTTGAGAAGGACTCATGGCTCTTGCTTTGGCTATTGGTACACATTTAGGATAATTTCTTCTTTTCTCACCTTTTGATCTACCGCATTTAGGAAAAGAACCATCGGATCTAGGATTGGCAATGTCAACCCAATTTTGTTGCACCCATGACCTTAATCCTTTTTTAGCCATTATCTTTTTCTTTTCTTAGCTTTCTTTTTTTTCTTTTTGCCACCAGGAGTTATCTTACCTGAGCAAACTGCACTGGCATACATATTGGCATAAGCAGAGGGATATACCTTGAACTTTCTTTTAGCTGCTGCTTTACCTCTAGGACATAGTTTAGCCATCTTTGAACTCCTTTAGTATTTGTAGTTTTTCTTCTGCATGAGCAATCTTTTCAATCAGCTTATCTGATTCGTCTATGTGTTGAGGATGCTCACCAATCCCTACACTGTTTTCTAAATAAATTTTTAATGTCGCCTCAGCTTCTGCAATCTGAGCTTCATATTTTTTTTCTAGTGCTTCTAATATTAATTGCCTCATGCACTATGTCTTTTTTGGACAGAAAATTTTGCAACTTTTACTGCACCCTTATGAGGCTTGTATGCACCTTTCATAAGTTTATATGAGTTACCTTTTTTCATCCAATGAAAACCTTTTGGTGCTTTTACTGATTTCATCATACTTTTTTCTTTTTCTTTTTTCTTAGTTTAGCAAAGTCCGCACCTGTAATCTTATCAAATGGTGCAGCCATTCTTGCAATCTTCATTTGTTTTTTACTGTACTTTTTATTTTTACCTTTAGGCATAATATAAACCCTCCAACATTCCCAACTGACTAGCAGCTACTCCTAATTGTTAATATTTTTTTTTCTTCATTTTTTTCTTTTTTTTCTTTTTATCTTTTTTCTTTTTCATTCCATAATGTTTTGGCATAGCTTTCTCCTGTTGTTACCATTTTTTACATGACCAGTATCTAGCACTGAACACATCTTTAGCAGTAGCACATCTGTGCCTTGCTCTAAAGCTCTTTCGTCTTGCAGGGTTAGACTTTTTAATAGTCATATTTGCATCCCCATATCTAATTATCTTTTCTTTGCCACCTTTACAAGCCTTGACGACAAACTTTTTTCCACCTGAGATTTGTCTTTTAGGTGTATTACATTTCATTTTTGACTTATCTATCGCCATCTAATTTTACCCCATTAAAGTATTTATATTCATATTCGACAACTCTGCAATCATGTTTTTTACGCATAGACTTTTGTTTATCTTTAAATTCTATTGCTTTTTTCTCAGTTTCAAATATCTGATTTGTGAATAATTCATGTTTATCTGAATCATTTCTTTTCCAGATAATACAATACATCATATTGTTGTGTTTATTCTACAAACAAATCTAGTATAACTTCTTTTGTCTTCAAATGTTTCATCAGATAATTCATTTAATAATTCAAGAGATTTTTCATATCCATTTAAGGCACACTCTTTCCAGGTATTAAAGTAATTTACTGTTCTAGGTTCTACACAAGTATTGTTTATTGCTGAACATAAAGTCATAATTAAAACATATTTCATTTATCATCTTTTATTTTTTTCAACTCATCCTCTAGTTCAGTTATTTTTTTATTTGCATCAATCAAGTCTTGTTGAGAATGTTCTAATTTTTGCAAACATCTTTTGTTAGCAGAATCTTTAGACTTACCTGCGTCTTGCAATTCTGCAACCTCTTGTTTAAGGATTCTTACTTGATCCTTATATTCATTAATCAAATCTATGTCAGACATTTATTTTTTTTTAAATGTAGAAACACCCTTTATACCAAGTATTGTACTAAAAGCTCCAACCACCAATGCTTGATAAAAGACTGGAAGGTTAGAAAACTTATCAAAAAAAATATCTATCTTTTGTTGTATGTCAGGATCATCACTAAATACTGACCAAGCTAATAAAAGCAAAGGGATCGAAATAAGTATGAGGCAGAATTCGTCTTTCCAGTCTCCCTTGTGTGAATCAATTACAGCTTTTTTAAATTCTACTTCTCCTGTTGCCATACGTTCAGCCATTTTTAATTCAGCTACTGATTCTAATTCTTTTGTTTTTCTTCTATTGGCTGCAATAGACATACCAGTTTTAATCATACCTGGTACTAATTTAGCTGCTAAATTTAACCACATTATGCACCTCTCATTTTTTCTGCTAGTTTTTTTGCTCTGTTGGGAGTTTGTTTCGCCCAAAGAGAATCCATCATTTGAAAACTAGCTTCACCATAATCTTCTCTATCCAAAGCCTTCCACATATTTTTAAACTTAGATACACCACCTTCACCGATTTGGTAAACCATATTAATAATAACTTCTTTAGCAGTATTGTTAATTGATCTTTCTCCTATCAATCTTTCGGCTGCATCTAGTGTTCTTTGAAAATCTCTTTCAAATACAAGCTCACCTTCTTCTTTAGAATACTCAACACCATGCTCATATTGATCTTCAGGTGTTATCTTGTGTCCATAGAATATAGTATCAAAGCCTTCACTACATTTGTAAATCTTAGGTACATACCCTTCACAAATCTTTATTTCTTCTTTTACTTCTTCGTACATATTTTTTCTCCAAGTTCATTGTTAATCTTATTCGCCATCGCCAAACAAAAGCATATAATTTTCTGCACAAATATTCTAGTTTTATCAGTATATATTCCATAGCCACACCTCATAAAATCCTTAATGTTTGCACCCCTCACAATTACATAGTTCTTGATCGAAGTTGTTAATATGTAAATCGTCTTTGCAATGACAATCGCATTTACAATCTTTACATTTTTTTTTTCTTTTCTTTGGTTTTGGAAAGAATACGTTATCTAAATGTTCAGAAAACTTATCTAATAAACCAAAAAAACTGTATATAATTTTATCTATCATTCTAATATTAATGCTTTAATTGATTTTTCACCCATGTATATTTCTGTTTCAGCAAGTGATTTTATGCATTGATATTCTATATTTTTTGATGTACCTCTTGACGCAACTCTTTTACCCTTCAAGCAGTCAGACATAGAGTCTTGTATTCTATGTTCCTTTATCTCTCCATTAACTATCAATAAAAGTGCTATAACAATTTCTTGCATTATTATGTACCATTTGTATATTTCATTTCTCTTGAAGCATCTTTTAATCCCTCAATATCTTCTAAAGCCTTGTCAAGCATTTTTTCAATATGTTGAAGCATGACTTGATTGTGAATATTTTTGTCTAAAAGTTCTTGGTGTTTTTCTACAGTTTCGTAAAGGTCTTCCAAGAGTAAAAATTGTTCTTTATCAACTGTCGTTTGCTCAGAAGCCTTAAGTAAATCAGCATTCATAAGCTCTCTTGATGTTTCAAGAGATGTTAGTCTAGCAGTAATTTCTGTGTAGGCAAAGATACCCATAGATATAGCTATAATAATACCAACCATATTTTTGATTGGCATAGCGACAGATGTATTTTCACTAACTTTCATAATCTACCATATATAATTTTATACCTAATCGTTTCTGTTCTTTAGTAGGACTTCTGCAAATCTTGTAAAAACCTTTAGGCTTATCTTTTAAACTTTTACCTTTTTTTGTTTTTCTATAAGTTATAGTTTTTATATCAATGAGTGTTATTTTACCATTTTTGTCAACGATAACAATATCAAATGGACAAGCAGGATCTACAGATTTAGCAACAAAATAACCTTCTTTGGTTAGTTTTGCTATGGTTTCATATTCACCAACTGTGCCTTTTATTGAAGTTTTTTTTTGTCTTTCAGAGATTAGTTTATCAGGTTTATAACCAGATTTGCTAGACTTGTCAGACTTAATGCTGCTACGAACCATAAGATTTTGTAGATGTTATTGATTCTTAAGTTTAAATGGTGCAAATGGTTATCCCTAATTACATCAATTTTGTGGTGGATTAGTTTTAGCTCACCTTCAAGTTTGATAATTTTCTTTTCGTTTTCTTGAGGTAAGTTATCCATGATATTATCTTTCTATTAAACCTTGAGGAACATTAGGTGCATTAGTGCTTCTTATTTGATTTAAAATTTCTTGACCTGATATTATACCACCTATGTCTATATAAGGATTTATATTTCTTCCAAACTCTGCTGAAAATTCTTTTCTAATTAATTTTTCTGCTGCTTTTTGACTTATTATATCTCTTGATCTATCAAAAGCACCTCTAGCAGCTAACAAACCTTGTATGTTAGCAAATTTAAATCCAAATATACCAACCAATGCTCTACCAACTTGTTGAATAGTTCTTGATATTGCACTTGCTGTATTTGAAGCATTTACTAAATCAGTTGGCTTAAAAGTTTTTTCTACTTCAGTAACAAATTCTGACATTAATTTAACTTCATCATCATCAAATAATTCTTTTAACAAATCTTTGTTTTTTTGTTTTAAAGTATTAAAATTGTTTGCAAATTGTTTAGGATTAAATTTACCATTTCTACTTGAATCTCTTATTAATCTTTCAAAAAACCCTGTTCTTAATGCTTGAAAATCAGAACTTTCTTTCGCAGCAACTTTTGCTGTTTTACCTTCAACTCCAAATATTTTTTTTAATCTTTTTACAATAGATAAAGATTCATCTAATCTGCCAACAGTTCCTCTACCAAATATATAATCTAGTGTTTTCATAGGTGTAACATCTGGATCATTAAGTATTTTACCAATAACTTTTCCAGCTTTATCATCAATAGTCAAACCACCCTTTTTAATTTTATTTATTCCAAATAATTTTTCTCTTTCTGCGTAAAGTTTTTTAGATTTTTTTAATTGTTGTAAGCTGTTTTTGTTACCACTAAATAAAATATTATCTACATTATCATCTATAAATTTTTCCCATTCTTTAATAATAGTTACTATATTTTTTTGATCTGTTTTGTTATTGGCTGTTTTATATAAACTATTTAATTTTTTTTGAATTTTATCTAAATCATTTAAAACTATTTTTTCTACTTGTTTTTTTGGTTTTTGTTTATTTGCTTTTTTAACAAAATCATCAATTACATTTATAGCTTTTATTGTTGCTGGTGTTAAATCTTTATCTATTGTAGCAGTAGCATCATCAACTGCTTTTCTAATTGTTCCTTTTAAAACTTCAACATTACTGTTTTGTGCTTGAAAGACACCATCTTTATCAACTAAATTATAAGCAGTTGTTATTTCATCTGATTTTTTTTGAAAAATATTTTTAACACTTTGCATTAAACCTTGTCCTGCATCTTCTATTGATTGATATTCAATCTCACCTTTATTAAATTTATTAACTAAATTTTTAGCAGATGTTTCTATGTCAATGTTTTGTTTTTTCAAAAAATCTCTAGCAGCTATTTGTGCTTCTTTTCCAAAAGTTCCTTTTGCAGCTTCAAATAATGCAGCGATACCTTCTTCATCTCCTATAGCTTGTGATTTTGATAATTGAAATTTAAATTTACCACCACCTGCCATACTACCTGCAACATCTGCTTTAGTTCCAAAAGATAATTGTTGAGAGAAAGATTGTAAGAAATCTTCATCATTAAATTTATCCAAATCAATACCTGCTTCTTTAGCANCTTTTCTACCATTATCATTTAAAACTACTTTCTGAACATCTTTTCCATTTTCTTTTACAGTTATAGTTTTTGTAAATTTAGGATTACCAAATATTCTTCGGTAAATACCTGATGCTACAGGACTTACAACAGTTTCAAAACCAACTGGTATAATTGTTGATATTACAGCTCTAGGAACATCTATATCTTTACTACCCAAAGGCATAGTAGCAATATCTTGAGCAACAGAAGTACCACCTCCAGCGACACCTGCATATAAACCTCTTTTAAGTATATTTTTACCAGCAGCTTTTACTGCCTGACTATAACCTGGAATATATTGTAAAATTTGTGAGGTAGTTTGTGTAAAGTCTTGCAAAGATGCTCCAGGTTTATTTAAATAAAAACTTTTACCATCAGGCATAGTTACTATTAAATTTTCAAATTTATCTTTAAAAATTGTAGAACCTGGTATTTGAGCTTGTATTATTTCAGCTTGTGCTTTTTGATTTGGATTAATTAATGTAGCTGCTAAAACCGCAGCAGTTTGTTTTCCATCTTCTAATTTTAAATCACCTATCTCAGGTAAGTCAGGATATTCTGTTGTTTTTGTTCCTGAAAAAAAGTCTTTTACTGCTCCAACTGTTTTTGTTACTTTACCTATAAAACTATTATCGTTTACTATCTCATCTAATTCTTTTATTAAATTTTGATCTGTAACCTCTACATCATCAGATACTTGTGAAGTAATTTTTCCAGATAATTCATCTAATTCTTTGATTAATTTTTTATCAGTTACAACAGTCATGTTGACCTCTTATTTAATTTCATAATATTTACCACCAATTTTTTTGTATTTTTTTCCACTTTTTGCGGTGATAATATTATTTTCAAAATCAGGTTCAATTTTTTTACTTATACCAAGTATTTGATCTTTTAATTCAGGATTTAAAACTGGATTAGATTTATGAAACGCAGTTTTAAATTCTTCCCAACTTTGTCCTTTTGCATTCTTTTTAGAAAGACCTCCATTTTGTTTAACCCAATTTGATGCTTGATTAGATAATTCTATACCAAGATTATTTGTTCGTTTACCTATTTCAATTAATAATTTATTACCTTCTATTGAATTTAATAAACCTGGAGTAATTTCTTTTAAAAATTGTCTTTCACCATCTGAAATAGCACCTTTAAAATTAGAAAGACCATCTAATACTAATTTTCCACTAATTCCTGATAAAGTTTCTGCTGCTGTTAAATTTTGTATATCAGTTTCTATACCAAATTCTTTAGCAACACCTGCAATACTTGTTCTAAACTCTCCAGCAAAACCTGTTTTAATATCTGGCAAACTTACAAGTTCCATCATTAAATCTAAATTTTGATTATTATTTAAAGCATTTGAAGCTGCCTCAGTTATTGTTTTAAATTCTTCTCCAGCAACTTCTCCTATTTTTTTTTCTTCTGCTGTTTCAAACATTTTAGTAGGAGGTAGTGGTGCATATAAGTCTGGATTAGCTGCATATTTTTGTGGTGTAACTAATTCACTTTGACCAGTTTGTTTATTAAGATAAGCAGTAGGTTTACTAGCTTTAGGTGTCATTAATTTTTGTAATTGTGCTGTTTGCATAGCAGCAGGAAAAAATGCTGCAAGAGGATCTTTACCTTGAACACCCTGACCATATATTGCAGAACCTAATAGTGCAGTTTGTGGAATATTTGATAATAACCCACCAGGTTGATTTTGTGATGCGTTTAGTATTCCTTGTAATTGATCATATCTTTTTTTTAATCTATCAATCATTATATTAATCCTCTTGTTCTCATGTAGTCTATATTAAAAGGGTTGGTACTCAAATTTGATGCCATTAGACCGCCATAGGGGTCTGTAGAATAGCCAAATTGTTGATTTGGAGCTACTATACCCAAAATACTATTAACACTATTTTTAGCATTATTATAATCCCTTTGCAAATCAGAACTTAATGGTGAACCTTGACTTATATTCATATTATTAAAAAATTGTTGTGCAACAGATGCTTGTGGTGTTTGTCCAGATACAGCATAGGTTAATTCTGGTGTAAATAAATTTTGTAAATTTTGTTGCTCATCTCTGCTTAAGGTAGCAGGATTGAATGATGCGTCTAAAGGATTTGTAGTATCTCCACTGCCATATTTTGCAGTAAAATCTGATTGTTTAAAAGTTCCATCTCTTACACCTTGTAAATCAGTTTCTAAATCTTTGACTTTAGCACCAATTTCACCAGGTATTTCATCTAAACTTTCATAATCTTCAAAGTCTGGATTATCTTCATATATATCTGACAATCTTTTATTTAAAGAAAATGTCATAGCTTTTTGTTGTAAAGCCTCTGACATGGGTGATAAACCTCTTGCTACTGCACCTAGTATTCCACCTTGTTTGTAAAAATCTATAACATTATCAAAACCTACTTGAAAAGGTGATCTTTCATCTACTACTTGTGATTCTAAAACAGCAGGTGCTTCTAGTTGATCTTTTGTAATTCTACCTTGTCTAAATGCTTCTTCTTTAGATAAACCAAAAGGTTGTTCGTCTTGTGGTCTAAATCCTGGTTCTGTACCTGATGCTATTCTTTGAATTCTGTCTTGATAATTATTATCGTTACCTCCACCATTTCCACCACCACCTGTATTAGTTGGAGTAGAAGGTTTTGATGGAGCAGAATAAGCTGCATCAGATGTCATGGCTGCTCTTGCAGATGCAAAGCTATCACCACCTCCACCTGAGCTACCGCCTCCACCTCCTGCACTTGAACTCATGTGATCTCCTTTATAAAATTATAGAAATGATAAACAAAATGTATAAAGCAATAATATGTTTAGTAGGCTTTGCTCTTACTTTTTGTTCAAGGTCAAAATAAAATTTTTTAATTCTATCCATTATAATAAACCTCCTAGTAATCCTAAACCACCACCAAGTAATGCACCTGCACCACCGCCAAATTGTCCACCAACTAATGCACCTCCTAGTGCAGTTGAAAATGGATTGGCTTGTACTTGTGATGATCCTATTGTTGTAGGTAATCCAGTTGCAATCGGTGATACGAAACCTGCGTATTGTTGTAATGCTTGTGCTGGAGCTAATTGTCTTTGTCTTTGTATATTTTCTAGTTGTGCGCCTGTTTGAACTAAACTTGGAATTTGTGTAGCAAGTCCTAACTGTCTTCCTCTTTCAGTTCCATATTCTTGAAATGCTAAAGGTAATGCAGCTTGAGCTACTTGTGAAACTATTTGTTGTTGCGACATGGGAGAACCTGGTGTTCTTCCTGCTGCACTAAATTGTGATTGAACTCCTGTTGCAACGTCTGCTGCTGTTTTTTGTATCAATGGAGCTAAGAAAGGATTTAAATATTGACCACCCAATGTTGCAGCCATTTGTTGTTGTGCTGCTGTACCAAGAGCTTCTTGTCCTGCAAGTCCTGTCAATGTTTGTTGTGTTGGTGCTACATATCCTGCTGCACCTGCACCTTGACCATATATAGTTCCAGCTTCAGATAATATTTGTGCTAATGCTGGTTCTGCTGGTGCATAAGGGGTAACTTGTTGTGAAGTAGTGCCTCCACTTGATCCTCCGCCAAAGCTCATTATCTGTACCTCTTTAAGTTAGGCATATTTTTTTTTAAAAATTCTAGTTCTTTGTTACTTATTGAACCTCCCATAATATTAGAAGGATTAATACCAGGTAGCATTTTTTTTATTTTTTCAAGCTCAGCTTCAGAAACTGTACCTCTAAATTTTAATAATTTATTTTTAAGTTCGTTGCTCATTTTAACTCCTCTTGTTCAATTTTCTTTTCTAAAACTACATGGGTTCTTTTGTAGTTAAATAAA
>FUFK010037084.1_pt1 | contig 13196 bp, 6 predicted proteins | sample 1021851 | NCBI WGS metagenome assembly FUFK01 (sample SAMEA51879418, study PRJEB19060) | metagenome | reverse complement strand
TATAACATTGCAAACGTAAGCCCTGGAACATATACCCTTAAAGCTTCTTACATTGGATATGAGTCAGAAGAGATGGAGATCACTGTCAAGGCAGGAGAAGAATTAGAACAGGACTTTGAACTAGAATATGTCACTATTGAGGGTAAAGCAATTGAAGTGACCGCACAGGCACGCGGTCAAATGGATGCAATCAATAAACAGCTTAAAGCAAAGTCAATTAAAAATATTATTTCATCAGATAGGATCCAAGAGTTGCCTGATGCTAATGCGGCTGAGGCAGTTGCAAGGGTTCCTGGAGTCTCAATAAGGAGAGAAGGTGGTGAGGGAAATAAGGTTGTAATACGTGGACTCTCCCCAAAGTATAATAAAATAACAGTCAATGGTACAAACCTTGCTTCTACAGATGCTGATGATCGAAGCACAGACCTTAGTATGATTTCTCAGTACATGCTTGAGGGAATTGAGGTTACCAAGGCTGGAACCCCAGACCAAGAAGCAGATGTGTTGGGAGGCACGGTTAATTTTAAATTAAAAAAAGCACCATCAGGATTGCATGGAAATCTTGTCACTCAGGGAATGTATAATAGTCTGAAAAAAACTCAGGATGACTATAAATTTGTTTTTGATATCAGTAATCGATTCTTTGGTGATAGGCTTGGCTTGTTGGGTCAAATAGACTTAGAAAACCGAAACCGTAGTTCACACAATCTTGCTGCTAATTATGTAAATACACCTGCAGACCTTGATACTATAAACCCTCTAACACTTGAGACGTTAACATTAACGGATGTTGCGAGACAAAATAATCGCAATAACAATCTTTTTGTTATTGATTATAATATTCCAAATGGAAATATCAGCTACAGCGGATTGCATAGCACTATCGATAAGGATATAACTACCTATGCTAATGTATACCCTCTGCAAACACCAGATGGACAAAGAAATTTTGACACTGGTGAACTTTTAAATAGGATCAAGGTAACCTCAGAGACATGGAAATATGAGCAGCAACTTTCCCCAGATCTAAAACTAGATTTGTTTAAAAGCTTTTCAAGATCGACCAATGGTGATACAAATAAGGTGTATAATTTTAGAGAAACGGCTGCATACACTATGAATGTCGGTAACAAAAGTGTAGATAATATTCAAGAGTTTACTATTAATGATACCAATGCTACCTGGTTTGAACGTTATGACTATAATGAGTATTCTACATCAGAAAAAGAACATGCATTTGGTGGGAATGTGGAATTTGACCTCAAGATCAATAATCAAATATCTGGGAAAGTAAAATTTGGTTTTAAAAATAGAGATAAAACCAGAGAACACGATCGAGATTACGAGTATGCAACATTCACTTATGTAGGGATGAATGATAAGAGAGATACAACTTACCAGATGTTTGAATTTTTAAATGGTATTCCTAATGGAACGAAATATGCTCCCTACCAGTATTTCATGGATAGGGATTATGACGATGAGGGGTTTCTAGATGGTCAATATACACTAGGACCATTTGCAGATATTGATAAAATGAACCAGTTATTTTCCTATTTTAGAACCAACTGGAATTGGGATCCGTATCATGAAAACATTATGCATCACTTCCATAAGACACAGTCCTTGATTTATGACTATTCAGGTACAGAAGAGTACAAAGCAAGATACGTGATGACTGATTTGAACGTTGGCAGGAAACTCAATGTAGTTACCGGAGTTAGGTTAGAGGACAATATTACTAGATATACATCCTTCCATGGTCAACAAACCACCCTCCCCCATTACAATTCAATGGGCTCTGACACTGTATCAAACCATACTAGAAAAAATTCATATACGCTACCATCCTTATTTCTAAAGTATCAACCTGAAGATTGGTTGATACTAAGATATGCAAGTACAAAGACGCTAACACGCCCAAACTATTCTGACATCATACCATTATATAATGTTAGTGCAGGCTCCAGATCGGTTGAATACAGAAACCCGTATTTAGAAGCTGGGGTATCTGAAAATAATGACTATGTGGTTTCATTTAACAATAAGCATCTTGGTCTACTTAGTTTCAGTTATTTTACTAAAAAGATTGAGGGTCTTATTTTTAGTAGCGGTCAAAGATATATTACAGACGCCAGCTTATATGGGCTTCCAGGATTCGCTGAAACCTATAGAATTAATGACTATAAAGCGAATAATCCATATGTCGTCAATCTAGATGGATTTGAGATAGACTATCAAACAAGGTTCTGGTATCTACCAAAATTATTGAGAGGATTGGTATTTAATGCTAATTATACAAGGACAAATTCTGAGGTGAAATATCCAAGAACAGTAATTGAAACTAAAGTAATATTTGATCCATCGTTTCAAGTAGTTACACTGAACCTTGATAGCCTGTATGTGGATCGTCTTCTCGATCAGCCTAGAGATATTGTTAACCTATCACTTGGTTATGATTATAAAGGATTTTCCGGACGCTTATCCATGAACTACATATCAAATGTATTCTCTACTACAAATTTCTGGCCAGGACTTAGAGAGGATACAGATGCATACAGAAGATATGATTTGTCTATGAAACAAAAGTTACCTATCAAAGGTCTAGAGCTTTATCTCAACATTAGCAACCTAACAGAGGCAGTTGACATTACCAGGCTAAGAGGATTCAATCCATATGATCCAGATTTTGATGATTCTATCTATGATGAAATTCTCGATCCTTCATTGTTCTCTTACTTTGATCCAACTGGAGGCGATGACGGTAGCGGGGCCAGAGTAGGTTTGAATCCTGATATAGCAGAATTATTAGGAAGAGTCCCTAGAGACCAACGGGCAAAGAGCCAGGAACAACACTATGGAAGGACTATTGACATTGGCTTTAGGTTTGCATTCTAAGGGTATTTGAAAAGATNATCATCCAATACATATAAGTATTCATCGTCTTGTTTAATGCTTCTAAAGGAAGTATCTCCTNCCTTGTTGCATTCTTTTTTCTAATGAATTGCAACTCACAAAAAGATCTGTACCCTGATAAAGAGCTTTCTTTCCCTAACCAAGCTCAGTGGCAGTTTGATGCTTATCACAAGAGGATAGATGAATTCAAACAGGATCCAATCGGGTACAATAAGATAGTATTTTTGGGAAACAGTATTACGGAAGGTGGGGGTGATTGGAATGACAGATTTAATATTTCAAATGCGGTAAACCGAGGTATTTCTGGAGACTTTACTGTTTCAATGCAGGCTCGTTTAGAAGAAATATATCATTATAAACCATTGAAGTTATTTCTACTAATAGGTATCAATGATATTTTTGATGGTGTCGTCCCATATGAAGCAGAAGAAACTCCAAAGAGGATCGCACAAAATATTTTTGATATTGCAGATAGTATCAGATATCACTCCAAAGAAACTGAAATCTTCATTCACACCATTTTACCTGTTAACGAGGAGGATTTTAGAATAAGCAGAGGTTTCTACCCAGAACATGACTACCCTTTAGAAAAACAGATCTTAGAAATAAACTATCAAATATTGGAATTAGGGATCAAAGGTGGATATAATATTATTGACCTGCACCCATTGTTTATAAATGAAGAAGGAAAGATGATGAAAGAATTAGCAAGAGATGGTCTACATTTAAATCAAAGTGGATATGAAAAGTGGTGTGCTGAAATTACAAATTATGTTGAAAATTGACTCTTGTTTCATTTAAAAGATTGTCATTCTATCACTTTTCAATAGCTCAATATTGAAATTATTTTTTACTTATTTAACTAAATGTAGATTTAAATAATTTTTGGGATAAATAATTGAAAAAGTTACTATTGTTGATTACTCTATATGGATGTACACGGAATCATCAACCATTTGATCTTAATAAAATGACATATGATATGTGGCAAGAGTTCATAAAGCCAACCAGTGATGAATTAGCATGGGCAGAGATTCCTTGGAGGAGTACCTTTTATGATGGCTTGGTTGAATCTGAAAGAGAACAAAAGCCATTATTGCTTTGGGTAATGAANGGACACCCTCTTGGATGCACATGAAATAATGGTGCAGCAGGCCGACGGTCCGTCTGGTCAGATCCAAGAATAATTAATATTTCCAAACAGTTTGTTCCTTCTACCGATGAGGTTTGGCGCCTTCAGGGAGGAGATGAAGAAGATGCATCTATGTTTCAGAAAATGGCAAATGAAGGTCACTATANAAAGGAGGGTAGCACGAGGCAAGGTATCTATGTATGCAGCCCAAATGGTACACTATTAAGCTCCATTAATTCATTAAATCCAGACGCAGTATTGGAATCAATTATGAGAGGGCTTGATAAATGGAAGCTACTTCCTGAGTCCGATAGATATCTTCCAGATAAATTTTCTCCAAAAGTCTCCCATCGTTGGGAAGATAGCTATCCTGAAAATGGATTGGTGTTAAAAGGAGCAAAAGCAGATCTATTATCAGATCCGCCACGATTTTCAGACCGTGGAGATCGCTGGAACATGGATCATGTTTGGTTTAGTGAGGAAGAAATGCGCCTTTGGCTACCGGAAAAACATGTTATTGGAGAGAGCCATGAATGCCCCCAGATTTTAAAAGATCGTTTATTTCGATTTCATATTGTCAATAATGTGAGAGGGCAAACGCTACCATTTGCAGCAGAAGAAATAAAAGAGGCAGACCTCAGCGTTAAATTGACAGAAATGAATGATAAAAATATGGTAATTGAAATCACCGGGAAATCCAATGCTGTTTCTAAAGGGCCCTGGCTTCTTGGTGAAAATATTTGGACTCCTCCGCATGATTTAGACCATGAGATTAGGTCTAAAATCTTAGGAAATGCCACCTATGATTTACAGGAAAAGAAATTTATTCATTTTGAATTGGTAGCGCTTTGCAAATGGCGTGGAAAGACCCAAAATAATGGGCGAAATCTGGGTCCAGACAGTGGACACATAGGCATTCTTTATAATATAGCNGATAATTCAAATACAAATCGAATTGCACCCACTTTCATTGATCAATACAATGCATCCTGGGTTGAGCAGCCTAAATAGAATTGTTATTTAATGANTATTAGCTTACTTGTGCTNATCCAGCCATCAGANTCTAGNGCACATACATAAACNCCNGAAGNATAGGAGCTNGCATTCCAATTGATTTCATAANCTCCNTCNGAAANANANTTNTCNATCAATGTTTCAACTNTTTGTCCTTTNAGATCATAAANATTTAAAANCACATGAGCCTGGGTTGCTAACTCAAATGGAATATTTACACTTGGATTAAATGGATTAGGATATGCAGAAAATAGCTTATGTTCTTTTGGTACAATTACACTATCATCTAGGTTAAGACCAGATTCATAATTCAATGGTGGCCCTATCTCATGTATAATCTCAGAACCAAAATATCCAGATACCTGTAAATCAATAATATTGATTTGTCCTGTTGACTGGCCGAGACTACTTATGTTTATAGGGATCTGAGTTAATACGCCCTCGCCTCCTGGAATAGGATTGCCTGTAAACTGAGCCATTCCAATTACAAGCCCTGAATCGTTGGTTGAAACAGTCCAGCCATATTCTTCAGCTCTACCTCCCTGCCCATTCCCTAAGAATAATTGATTTAGGTCAACATTTTCACTACCATCAACGGATATGGCAAACTGAATCCCATAAATAGAAGCATAGTTTTCCATATAGATATTTATAGAGCTATTTTCAGAATCTAATTCACTAACCCTGAAATATGCGTCTGCATTAGTATGGTATGATTCTGTGTGAATAATTAAATGGGACCCAATATAATAGTATGGCTCAGTATGCCCGGTGTTATTATAGTCACATGATGAACATGTAACCCCATTGGTGCAAGATGGATTATTTGGAGAGCATTGGTTGAAGTAATCTTCTAATACGTAATCAAATTTAATAGTATCACCAACANGAACTTGACTCATNAGATCAAAGTCNATTGGNNTCACTTTATCCCCTGGACAGAATCCAGCACGGTCATATTGCCAATTACCATTCTGAGGAGAACACCCGTTNGANTCGCAATCGCTCCTCCAAAAATTATGCAAGTATGCTANATCATTATTAAAAAATATATCATGGATTTTTAATGAAAATTCCGCTGCATTTTCAGTATTCCCCTGCCCATGCCCGGTGGTAATCATGCGCAGATACGCATTAGTCGCGTCAGATGGAATATATTCAGTCACAGATGGAATATTAGCGGGATTTGTTGGGTCTCCATACACTACATAATCATTGTTCCAAATGTTTCTCACAACTGTGTAAGGATGCTCTGGAANACCCGATATAAAGTCAAATGAAATTGTNACCAGCCAGCCAGGCTGAACCCAGGTATCAATATATGATCTTAATGCTACCTCTCCTTGCAATAAGGAACGATAATCTGTCACATCAAAAGACCAGCCGCATTCAACTCCATAAGGTGTTACATATCTTCCAATTTCAAACCAATCCTCAAGATGCTCTATTGATATTTTTGCTTTCCTATCCCAGGGATCACAACCACCATCTGGGCATTCTAATGAAACATTCATCACAATATTAGAGTAGTTGGAATTTGAATTAGGAAATTGTATCAGCTGTGTAATAGAGCGATTGTTCCCAAGGTTCCCAAAAGATTGGTGAACAGCATCAAATGCAACGATGGTAGTATCTCCATATGATTGTGAAAAAAGTATCAAAATAACCAGAGATCGCGTAATCATTTTAGAAAGACCACCTTTGTGTTTTGAGAATTTTGCCCATCGTATAAACGAACGAAATATGTACCTGATGCAATATTCTTTGGCTCCCAATATATACTATGCTCTCCTCGTGTTAAGTTACGATTACGGATGAAATGAACCTGCTTTCCGGAAATATCAAAAAGTGAGATTTCAATATCACTTGAATGAGCCAATGTAAATATAATATTACACCCTGGGTTAAATGGGTTTGGATTGGCCTTTAAAGAAAAAGACTCTGGAATGATTTCCTTTTCTGCATATACTGAGGTCCTGTTCCAGCCTGCAAGCTTAATACTTTGAACAGCTTTGGGATCCTGAATAAAGAGTTGAAAATCATCAGGCAGAGATGAACCATCTATACCGTAAGCTACTAACTGGTTCCCCTTTCTAGAATAATCCCAACCAGGTGGCAGTGATAAATCTATTTCTACATTCCTATCTGACAAGGTGATCTGAAACCCTCCAATATCTCCATCCGAGGAAATAATGATACTCTCGTCCAACAAACTATATTCCCCACTAGAAATTTCTCTTCTAGAGTTCATATCCAGATCTAGTATCCATTCAAAAAGTAAAACGATGTCCTCTATATCTATTATACCATCTTGGTTTGTATCACATGAGGTCATCTGCAACTCTGTTCCCTGTTCATGATTAAGCATGATAGCAACCAACATAACAGCGTCATACACATTAATCAATTCATCAAAATTAATGTCTCCTAACANAGAAGATAATGTATANCCATCTGACCAGGAGGGNTCACCAACAAGGAGACCATCGTGACCATTTCCTGTCTGATCATAGAGAGTGTTTCCCTCTCCNTCATTAAAATGGTAATAAGCNACNAGNCCATTTTCATTACCAGATAATGTCGAGTTCATGTCTGCAGCAATATCAGCTTGCTCTCTNGCTNTNTTCCATATCCTTACCTCATCAATCCTTCCNTCNAAATACCTGGAACCATAGTCTGATCCAATCCNGATGGGATTATTATTTGCAGAAACATTGAGAGCACTTCCAGAAAGAGNTTGTTCAACTCCATTCAAGTAAAGCCTACGACTTCCACCCTCCTTAACGGCTGCGACATGATACCATTGATTGGCACTCAATATATTATTGCTGGTTATTAGCTCATCAAAACCAAGACCAGTATAGGGTGCTTGATTAGTCATCCTAAGCAAGTAACCATTTGCTGCATTTGTGTGATATTTTGATATGATACCAGCGAGCCAAGAAAATGTTTCGGGGAAAATCCATGCCTCTANAGTATAGTTACTTGTTAAGTCAAGTTGAGAATGATCGGAGATAAGTATGTGATCATTATTACCATCGAAGTTAATAGAATGATCCTGTCCTTGCGAAAAACAGATGGTAATTGAAAATAAGATAATTCTTTGAAGCATATTCATTTGTCTAATGTGATTATCACAAATTTTCTCATGATTAAATTAAGAAATTTATCTTTATTCAAGTGGTTTATAGTTTCTATAAGTTAGCAATTTAAAAATAGCCTATAGTAACTTTGGTTCTGAAAATGATTGAATGGAGTTAACAACCAAAATCAAAGCAATTGCTTCAGTGTAGAAAGATATATAGAATAAATAATGTTGGAAATGTTTTTTTATGAAGTTTACTAGTCTTAGCACAATAGCTTTTGCAAAAGCTATTTTTGGAACCTACGTATTATTTGCTATCCATATACCAATTTCGCATATTGGTGGCTCTGGGCTATATCTACCTTTTAACATCTTGTCCTGGATTTTTGTATCACTAATCATTGGCCTTGGATCTTGGAAAATCTATAAATCAAGAAGACTTTATTTTAGTCAATTTATTCTTCAATCTTGGATTGGGTTTGCTTTAATGATCTTACCACTTGCCTATGGAAATAATGATCATTCAAATTTCTCATTTTTTAGAATTATTGGACTTGGACTTGGTATTCTATTGCTCATTTCCTATCGCCAATTTCAATTTAAAAGGAATGACATCAATGATTTTCTCTATATGATCCTTGGGCTGGTATTCATCCAATCATTGTTCAAACTATANCTGGAATTTGCTCCTGATCCTAGTTTTTCTTTGGTTCAATCCATCGCATACTTTGGTCCTTTCACTCAAAAAAATATTTTTGCTACCTATCTTGCTACGGGCCTAGTCATAAGTTTTATGCTGTTATTGAATGATAAGACTATATGGAATNTTCGATGGAAAAAGTTGCTAATTCATTCTATACCCTTTATTGTAATGGCTCAATATTTTTTTCTACAATCTCGAACAGGATACTTGTCTATCATATTAAGTATGGGTCTAGTCATTCTGATCAATTATCAGAACTTAAGACGCGCTAAAATTTGGTTTGGGCTTGGTTTTCTTGGACTTTTGATTGGTTTTGTTAGTCAACAAGATTACCGTCCAATAGATGACATTGAGTACTCTAAAAATTCCCGAAAGACTACCTATTTATTTACGCTTGAATTAATTAAAGAAAATCCTGCAATCGGTATTGGATACGGAAAATTTTTAAAATCATTTAGAGAACACTATGCTGAACGAAAAAGCACTGATCCTAATATTCAGCTTCTGGGAAATAATAACATGGATCATCCACACAATGAGATTTTATTCTGGACAGTGGAAGGAGGAATAATACCGTTATTGGGTATTTTATTTATTGTAGGAAGCTTTTTAAACATTGTTTGGAAAGCCAAAAAAAACAGAGCCTGGTCCCTGCTTGCAGTACTCTTGCCAATTACAATTCATTTACAATTAGAGCTCCCTTTCTATGTATCTGCAATCCACTGGTTTACCTTTATCTTTCTTACATTCATTGTAGATACAGAATATGGTAAAGGGTATGAGATAGCTATCAATGCGCGTTCCTTTTTTAGAGTTTTCTCAATTATTTTTCCATTTATTATTTGTACCTACATGCTAACTACATTACAAACAATGAGTTTAATGACAAGATACGAGCGAAATGGGTACAAAGACCCATTTCTTTTGACATCCGGATTAAACTTCCACGCTTTGCAAAAGAAGTATGAAACTTTGGTAATGAAACTAAACCTAGAAACTGGTAAACGAACAAAAGATGAGAATAAAATAAAAGCTTACATTAAATGGGCTGAAAACTTTATTCAGCATTCCCCGTATCTTTTCATTTATTACGACCTTGCAACTGCCTATGAAGCTATAAATGATAGAAAAACGGGTTGGGAAATATATAACCATGCCAAATATCTATATCCTGGTGCTAAATGGCGAGATGAAAATTAAATGATGATGATAAATTAAAGTGTAACATAATTAGACACCCGCCCACATATTTCGTGTCACAAAACAGTACGATCTGCATCAAAAAATAATATATCCAACTAACTTTTTTTATTATCATAAAATGAAGTAGTTTCGGTATAATATTTGTAATTATAACGTAGATATCACATGACCAACATATTTTAGTAACTAAAAAATGAAAACAACTAAATATTTTACAATCTACTTTATACTTATATTATCCCATGGATTGAGTCAATCAGTTACCAAAGGTCAAAATTTAATGCCTCCTATGCCATTTGGTGAAACTGAAGAACTCGAATATATGCCCTTAACCAATTATGATGACTCAGCCTCTGACAGCCTTTATAAGGATTTCATATCAAATATTATTGCCAATTCAAATAGTCGCGATGTTGGAGTTGTCTATACTTTTACCACATGCGGTCAATCGGGCCGATTTGGTCCCTCTCAAAATCAGGCTAACTCCGCATATTCAGGATCAAACATTAGTGTCACAGTAAACAACGGTATCCAAGAGTGGACAGTGCCAGCAACCGGTAATTATGTTATAGAGGCATATGGTGCTAGAGGTGGTAATGGTGCTCAATATGCAATTGGAGATTATGGTGAAGGTGCCTATGTGAAAGGAACATTCGCCCTTTATGAGGGAGATAAACTACAAATATTAGTCGGACAAGAAGGAAGCTACAGTAGCATGAATCGCTACGGTGGCGGTGGTGGTGGCGCTAGTTTTGTTGCGCAAGGCACAAGCTATGGAAACGCGACCCCGCTTATCATTGCTGGTGGCGGTGGCGGTGGCGGATATAATAGCGGTAGCTACGTAGATGGTCAGACTGGAACAAGTGGTTCAAATGGGGGGAATGCGACCCAATATAATTATAGTGGACCTGGAATAGGCGGAAGCAACGGATCGGGTGCAATCGGGTCAACTTTTGGTGGAAATGCTGGTGGCTTCTATAGTAATGGTAGTGGTAATTCAAATTACTATAGTGAGGCAGGAACCGGATTTAGAAATGGTGGAAATGGTGGAAATGGTCAGTATGGTGGCCGTGGCGGATTTGGCGGCGGCGGCGGCGGATATGGCGGTGCTGGCGGCGGCGGCGGATATTCTGGCGGCGGCGGCGGAGCATGGCGTGAAGGCGGTGCTGGTGGCGGCGGCGGATCATACAACAACGGTTTAGATCAAAGCAATTTAGAAGGAAACAATAATAGTCATGGTCTAGTTGTTATCACATCGACTGATGTTTTAACAAATACTGCTCCAATAGCTACAGCGCAAACAGTAACAGGCAATGAGGATGAGATACAAACGATTACCCTGATAGGTAGTGATGTGGATGGTGATAACCTGACTTATACATTAGCATCTAATCCATCAAATGGCACTATAAGCCTCAGTGGTAATGTTGTAACCTATACCCCTACTGCTAATTTCAACGGCTATGATAATTTTTACTTTACGGTCTATGATGGAGAAGCAACATCTGAAACTGCAACTGTGCATATTATATTAACAGCAGTAAATGATGCCCCTACGGCTTCTGTACTATCAGCATCTGGCAATGAGGATGAGATACAAACAATTGCCCTGGTTGGGAGTGATGTTGATAGTGATGATTTGACCTATGTTTTAGTAAATAACCCCGCACATGGTACTGTAACTTTAAATAGCAGCGATGCTCCTACAACCCACAGCACTGCAAATTTCATAGACCCAGAAAATGTTAACGCCCGATTGTCCCTTTCTAGTACTGGTTGGGAAGGAAGTGGGGCGTGGAACCATAGCTCTGGTATATATGTTGGCCCTCATGTTTCAATGCAACCAACTGGCTTCAGCACACCTGATGGGGACGGCTATTTTGTTCGAAACTATCCTGGCCAATCCAGTTCTAAGTACGCCATAACCAAAACCGGTACTAGTACTATTTCGAGTAATGAGCGTGGCAATATTACTTTTACAGCTGATTGGGCTTCCAATAGAAACTTAGGCGCAAGATTTGTTGCCATTGTAAACGGCACATGGTACGCTAGCGATCAATTTGGTATGGGCGCTAATGACCATGGGAATATGAACCAAACTAGAGTTATAGATTGGAAAGTAGATGAGAGTGTAAATGCTGACACTGATAATTGGTACATCTCTCTTGCAGGGTCTCCTAGTGGCTATGCATGGAGAGATGGTAACCAATGGAGCACAACGCCAGTTCCTGGAGGAGGACTACCAGCAGGAGATATTACTCATTTTGGCATGGCTTGGTTACAAACAGGTAATGGCGATTATGGGGCGGTAGATAATTTCCGTGTAATCAATGGTAGCGGTGGGTCAGATGGTGCGGAAGTAACCTACACNCCANATCAAAATTACAATGGTCCTGACAGTTTNACTTATGCAGTATCTGATGGGGAAGCGACATCTGAAAGTGGCACTGTAACGATTAATGTATTACCAGTTAATGATGTGCCTACCATTAATAGTATTCCAGCAATGAACATTATTGAGGGAGAACTTTACGAGTATTATGTGTCAATAAATGATTATGATGGAGATCAGGTCAGTCTATCTGTACCAGTAAAGCCAGATTGGTTAAATCTAGAAAATGGATCATTAGTCGGTACACCTAGTCTCAACAACGGAGGACTCCATTCAGTACTCCTTAACGCTAATGATGGTAATGGTGGTATAGTATCTCAAGAATATGTTTTATCTGTTGCTGTAAGACACCTTGAAATTTCAGGTGAGCCGGGTTTCCGTATTCTTTCAAGCCCTACATCTGGACCCGTTTTTGGTGACCTCTTGGAAGAGTTGTGGACACAGGGATCCNTAGGCTCTGACCACGAAGGTGCAGATCCAAATGTTTGGAGATTTGATAATGGATGGGTACCGATATCAGATCTTTACAACGATCACCTAGAAGCAGGAAAAGGCTTCGTTATTTATGTTTATTCAGATACAGACTACGATGGAGAAGATGACCTTCCTGTGACCATCGGAGTGGACGGAACATTAAATGAATCCAGCGTTAGTGTTAGCTCAAATGCAAGTGACTGGAATCTGGTGGGTAATCCCTACGGACTTCATATAAGTATTAACCAAATGCTTAACGATAATAGTTCTAAGTTCC